>Ga0137308_102374_pt1 | contig 12843 bp, 12 predicted proteins | sample Inofrocosms_June_FD_97181 | JGI IMG/M metagenome (GOLD analysis project Ga0137308, IMG submission 97181) | Mouse cecal microbial communities from Vienna, Austria - N-Acetylneuraminic and N-Acetylglucosamine D2O microcosms_June | ecosystem: Host-associated > Mammals > Digestive system > Large...
ACAAGGTTGCGATTGTGACGGGCGGCAGCAGAGGAATCGGCTATGCCACAGTGGAGGCATTTTTGCAGGAGGGCGCGAAGGTGGTGCTGTGCGCCAGCCGCCAGGAGACGGCCGACAAGGCGGTGGCAAAGTTGAAGGAGGTTTACCCGGATGCAGTGGTGGAGGGCATCTTCCCGAATCTGTCTGATTGTGAAGCTGTGAAGGCGGCCTTTGATAGTGTGGCTGAAAAGTATGGGAGGATAGACATTCTGGTGAATAATGCGGGTGTTTCCGAGAGCACGCCTTTTACGGAGTATACGACAGAAACTTTTGAGAAGGTGATGGATCTGAACATCAAGGGTGTATTCAACTGTTCCAAGGCAGCGAGCACACATATGATTGCGGCGGGAAGCGGCGTGATTCTGAACACTTCCTCCATGGTGAGTCAGTATGGGCAGCCTGCGGGAATTGCTTATCCCACATCCAAGTTTGCGGTGAACGGCTTTACCCTGTCTCTGGCGAGAGAGCTTGGCCCGAAGGGAGTCCGGGTGAACGCGGTGGCGCCAGGCATCACATATACAGACATGATGCGTCAGGTTCCCAAAGAGGTGATCGATCCGATGATTGCACAGATCCCGCTCAGAAGGATGGGACAACCGGAAGATATCGCAAATGCTTTTGTGTTCCTGGCATCGGACAGGGCTTCCTACATCAGCGGCGAGGTGCTGCATGTGGATGGTCTGGCAAGAAGCTGATATAAGTTATGTAAACAATGAGCCGTATAGGCAGTGTGATTGTATTTTGTAAACTTGTGACATGAGATGAGTTGAGTTATGTTAACTCAAAGCCGCAAAGAGACACGATGCGGTTTGTGGTGAAGTTTTTGACAAGGAATGGGAAGCGGGAAGATGATAACAACAATCATATTTGATATCGGAAATGTGCTGGCGGATTTTACCTGGGAAGCGCATTATCGCAGTTTTGGGTACAGTGAGGAGATCCTGGAGCGGCTGGCCAATGCTACGGTTAAGAATCCGCTGTGGAACGAGTATGACAGGGGTGTTATGAGTGATGAGGAGATCGTACAGAGCTTTATCGAAAGGGATCCCGGCATCGAGAAGGAGATTCGGGAGGTTCTGCGGGATAAGGGATCTATGGTGGTTCGAAACGATTACGCGATTCCCTGGATACAAAAATTGCAGGAGAAGGGATATCGTTGTCTCTATCTGTCCAATTTTTCCGAGAGCGCGGGCAGGGACTGTTCGGCGGCTCTTGACTTTATCCCCTATATGGACGGCGGCATCCTTTCTTATCAGGAGAAAGTCATTAAGCCCATGCCTGAGATTTATCAGCTGCTCATAGACCGCTATGAGCTGGTGCCGGAGGAGTGTGTGTTCATGGATGACACGCTCCGCAATCTGGAAGGGGCGGAGAAATTCGGCATACATACGATTCATTTTCAGAGTAAGGAGCAGGCTGTCCTGGAGCTTCGGAAGCTGGGCGTGGATGCGTAAGGAGAAACACCTGTTGGCTGTGGCTGCAGTCAGCGGGTGTTTTTGTCTGTCTAAAAGTTTTTTGAAAAAATTTTATTTTATGTCAGAAAAATCATTTTGGATGCGAATTATAGGTAAGAAAGCAGATAAGGTGGTGGGTAATGTGGAAATCAGTGAAAAAAATTTTGTCAGGCAGTTAAAAAAGAGAAATGAGCAGGCGCTGTATTATGTCATTGACCATTACGGCTGGGTTATGAAGACGGTTGTAAAGCGGCAGATGGGGACGCTTCCGCATCTGTGGGATGACTGTATGAACGACACTCTGTTAGCCGTGTGGGATCATATCGACAGTTTTGACCCGAAACGGTCAGAATTTCAGAACTGGCTTGCCGGGGTGTGCAGGTTTAAGGCATTGACCTATGTGCGCAAATATATTCATGCGTCAAAAGAAGACCTGGTGGACCAGATGCCGGATTGGGAGGACGAGGCGGCCCAGCGGGAGTTTCTCCGCCGGGAATACGAGGAGGAAGCCTGCCGGATTCTCTCCTGTCTGAAGAAGGAGGACGCCGAGATCTTCCGGCTGGTCTTTCTGGAGGAACTGGATACGGATGAGGTGGCAAGCCGGATGCGTATGAGTAAGGCGGCGATTTACGGGCGTATCAGCAGAGGCAGAAAGCAGCTGCAAAAGTCCATTGCGGAAAGTGAGGTGTAGGAAATGTCCAGAATATATGAAATGTGCAATGACATGGATTCGGAGAGTTTGTTAAAAAACAGGGAGCAGTTGACCGAGGAGGAGAGAGGACGTCTGATAGACAGTCTGAAACGCGGGGGAATCCTTGCCGAACAAGGGAGAGGAAAAAGCAGGAAAAGAATGGGGAAAACAATCGGCTGGGCGGCGGCAGCGGCGGCGTTAGTGCTGGTAATTGTACCCAATACATCCGCCGAGGCAGCGTATGCGATGGAGCAGATTCCAATTCTGGGAGATGTGATCAGAGCGGTGACCATTCGGAATTATCAGTATGAGGACGAGAATTTCTTGGCGGACATAGAGGAAGTGAGACTGGAAAATGTCAAAATGGAGGGAAGCATTCAGACCATCAACGAGAGCATTGAGGAGATGACAGACCGCCTGATTGCCAGATTTGAGGAACAGGTGGAACAGGGGGAAGGGCATAGCGGCATTTATGCGGGTCACGAAGTAGTGACAGATACGGACACCTGGTTTACACTGCGGATCCATGTGACCGAGATTGAGGCAAGCGGCTTCCAGTACCAATATTATTATCACATTGACAAGACGACGGGTGAAATTGCCACTTTGAAGGATCTGTTTAAGGAAGGAGCGGACTATATCACCCCCATCAGTGAAAGTATCAAGGAGCAGATGCGGGAACAGATGCAGGCGGATGAGTCGAAAGTTTACTGGGTCGATTCCAAAGAAGAGATGGGCCATCAGTTTGAGGCGGTGAAAGCGGATCAAAATTTTTATGTAAACCAAAATGGACAGATTGTGATATGTTTTGACGAGTATGAAGTGGCTCCGGGCTATATGGGATTGGTGGAGTTCACTGTAGATGAGGAAGCGGTTGCGGCGATCAGAAAATAATCCCTGCACCGTATAGAAAATGTCTGGGGAGAACGAAAGCACCTCCCCAGACATGAGTCTGCCGTTACTTCGACATCAGCTCTTCCGCCAGCGCCTCGATCTGTGCCACATTTTCCTCGTTCAATGCGGAGCGGATCTGCACCGCATTTTCCGCAAAGGTGATATCCTTACAGCCTTCCAGTCTGGCCCGCATGGCCTTTGCCGCCATAGGCGCCCAGGTGCCGTTCTCCATCAGGGCGATGGTGCGGTTCTGGTAGCTGTGGGAGATCAGCTCGTCGATAAATTCCCGCATGAAGGGGAACATTTCCGCGTTGTAGGTGGTGGTGGCAAGCACCAGTTTGCCGTAGCGGAACGCGTCTTCCACACACTCCGCCATATCTTCCCTGGCAAGGTCAGCAACGACAACCTTCGGACAGCCTTTGGCGGTCAGCTTTTCTGCCAGCAGTTCAGCGGCCGCACGGGTGTGGCCGTAGACGGATGTGTAGGCGATCATAATGCCTTCAGACTCTACGCCGTAGGAGGACCATGTCTGATAAAGGTTTACATAATATTCCAAATTCTCCTTTAAAACAGGGCCGTGCAGCGGACAGATGATCTGAATGTCAAGGGCTGCGGCCTTTTTCAAAAGATTCTGCACCTGCATGCCGAATTTGCCCACAATGCCGAAGTAGTAGCGTCGCGCTTCGCAGGCCCAGTCCTCGTCCGCATCGAGTGCGCCGAACTTGCCGAAACCGTCTGCGGAGAAGAGTACCTTGTCGTGAGCGTCATAGGTGACCATGACTTCCGGCCAGTGCACCATCGGCGCAGCCACGAACTGCAGGGTGTGTGTCCCTAAGGAGAGGGAATCGCCCTCTTTGATGATCTGGCGTCTGTCTGCGTAGTCTGTGCCGAAAAACTGTTTCATCATGGTGAAAGCAGGGGCGGATGCCACGATAAGCGCCTCCGGGTAATTTTTTGTAAAAATATCTATGCTGGCGGAGTGGTCAGGCTCCATGTGCTGTACGATCAGGTAATCCGGGGTGCGCCCGTCCAGCACAGCTTTCAGGTTCTCCAGCCATTCCTCCTCAAAGTTGGTGTCCACCGTATCCATCACGGCGATTTTTTCATCCAGAATCACATAGGAATTGTAGGCCATCCCGTTCTCTACGGTGTACTGTCCCTCAAAGAGGTCGATGTCATGGTCGTTTACGCCTATGTAGCGAATGTCATTTGTGATCTGCATTGTGGTGTCTCCTTTTTAAATATAATATATTCGCAGTGCCCGCCCGCGCAGTTCATGCCATTGGCAATTACTGCTTTGCAGGCTGTCTCTGCCTGCCAGTTTATCTGAATGAATGTGCACTGCTTATTGCCATCGCGTAGATTATATCATAAAATGGATGGCAGGGTAAAATATATTTGGAAAGAATTTTAGGCGATGAAGATGTCCGCGTATCACAGCAATGAGCGATCATAAAAGGAGTATATCAATGCAGTCCGCTGATTTTTCACAGGGTAAGGTCTGGCAGAATATTGTTGCACAGTCCCTACCTTTGATTTTGGCACAGCTTGTACAGCTTTTATATAATGTGGTAGACCGTATCTATATCGGGCATCTGCCGGGGGCCGACAGCATGGCGTTAACCGGCATTGGTCTGGCGTTCCCGCTGACGACTCTGATTGCGGCGCTCACCTTTTTGTTCGGGACAGGCGGCACGCCGCTCTTTTCCATTGCCAGAGGGGCAGGACAGGAAGAACGGGCGGGGAAAATTCTAGGTAATACGTTTTCCCTCCTGCTTGGCACATCGGTGGTGATGTTTTTTCTCTGTTATCTGTTTCGCAAACCGGTGCTCTATCTGTTCGGCGCAAGCGATGCCTCCTATGTGTATGCTGATGCGTACCTGAAAATTTATCTGTGGGGGACGCCGTTTACCATGCTTGCTACGGGGTTAAACGGGTTTATCAATGCGCAGGGATTTCCCCGCATGGGCATGATGACCACCCTGTTAGGAGCAGCGTTGAATCTGATACTGGATCCCATTTTTATCTTCGGGCTTCACATGGGTGTGGGCGGTGCGGCGCTTGCCACGGTGATTAGTCAGGCCGTTTCCTGTATCTGGGTGCTCTGGTTTCTGACCGGGAAGAAAGCGCTGCTTCCCATGGAGAAGAAGGATCTGCGGGTAGAAGGGAAACTGGCAAAGGAGATCATGGCGCTTGGCATGTCCGGATTTATCATGCAGGGGACGAACTGTCTGGTGCAGGTGGTTTGCAACGCAACGCTGAAAATTTATGGCGGCGATCTTTATGTGGGTGTAATGACGGTGATCAATTCCACCAGAGAGATTCTTGCCCTGCCCGTCAGCGGGATCTCGAGCGGCGCGCAGCCTGTACTGGGATATAATTACGGCGCGAAGGCGTATGAAAGAGTACGGCAGGGGATTCGGTTTACTGCCGCTCTGGGAATCCTATATACGCTCCTGGCATGGCTTTTGGTGATCCTGAGTCCGCATCTGCTGTTATCAGTATTTACAGAGGATCCCGCCATGATCGAAGCGGGAGTGGGAGCCATGCGCCTATATTTTTTCGGCTTCTTCTTTATGGCGTTTCAGTTTACGGGACAGTCCGCATTCACGGCACTGGGGGACTCGCGCCACGCCATTTTTTTCTCGCTGCTTCGCAAAGCGGTGATCGTCGCGCCGCTGACGGTGCTCCTGCCCAGGTTCGGGTTTGGCGTGGACGGTGTGTTTCTGGCGGAGCCGGTCTCCAATGCGATCGGCGGGGTGGCATGTTTTGTGACGATGTATGTGACGCTTTACCGCAGGTTGAATTGCGGAGAAAAGTCTGACCATATGGTAGAGCTTTAGGGCGATGATGCAGGAAGAGCAAAAATGGATTGAAAATATGCAAGTTTAAGGATATAATAAGCCTATTAAGCAGACATGAGGATAACAGGATTGTATTGAATAACAGAATGCAGATTTATTTTGAAAAGTATGTTATAATTTAAATATAAAGTATTTTGCGATAGAAAGCTGTTGCATTTTTAATACACAAATTCCTAACTCTTGGGCATACTCTTATATTAGGAGGTGCCTATGCGAAAAGGAGGATTTAATATGTATTTAACGAAGGAGAAAAGAGAATCAAATTTATATCGAGGTTATAAACCTCAATTACCCAAACACCAAGAAGCGGAAGTTCAGGTATATGTCTCTCAAGCAATAAGCAGAGATATTTCAAAACATATGCAGGGCGCGATTAAATCTATGTCTGCCATGATAGTTCATGGTTTAATCGAAGGAGGAGAAGATCATGGCTGAAAATGAACAGATTGTCAAAGACAGAGAAGAGACGTCTGAGTTACTCAGAAGACGGAAAAGAAATAGAGGCAGAATTGGAAGAGGTTTTAGACAGCGTTCCGCCAGAACATAGAAAGACATTAGAACGTATGATGATATCATCTGTTCAGTTGAGAAGTAGTGCTTCTCCTCCTGAAGCGGTTGTGATGAAAAAGCTGACCCCGGAGCATATTTCCCAATTTTTAGAAGGTGCATCGCAGGAGATGCAGAAGAGCTATACAGAAAAGTTTCACAAAAAGTTATTTACTTTTTTATCTATGATAGTGGCAATGATTTTTTTCGTTGTGGTTATTATCTTATTGAGAGATGATACAGAAGTTATGGAAAAAGTAATATATGCAGTTGGAGGTGTCTGTGCGGGCGCATTTGGCGGTTATGGTCTTGCGAAAAGAAAATCGGACGATTAAAAACAAAAGTGAATACTTATAAATTGGGAATAGCGCCTTTTATGTCAGATCGGGGCGCTATTTTACTGCCAATAGAAGCATAAACGAAGAGGAATAAAATTATGAAGGAAGAATTTTGCAGAACAGAGATGCTTTTGGGTGCGGCCGCGATGGACAGGCTTTCCCATTCCCGTGTAGCGGTGTTTGGCGTGGGCGGTGTGGGCGGCTATGTGTGCGAGGCTCTGGCCCGCAGCGGCGTGGGCGCACTTGATCTGATTGACAAGGACAAGGTAGCGCTCTCCAATATCAACCGGCAGATCATTGCCACACGGGAGACGGTGGGAAGAGAGAAGACCGAAGTGATGCGGGAGCGGATTCTCTCCATCAACCAGGATGCGGTGGTGCGTGTTTATCCCTGCTTTTTCCTGCCGGAAAATGCGGATCGTTTTCCTTTCAGTGAATATGATTATGTAGTGGATGCAGTGGACACCGTGACGGCGAAGATCGAGCTGGTGATGCGGGCGAAAGATGCGGGCGTGCCGGTGATCAGCAGCATGGGGGCGGGCAATAAGCTGGACGCCTCCGCTTTCCGGGTGGCGGATATCTATGAGACGAAAGTGTGCCCTCTCGCCCGTGTGATGCGCAGGGAGCTGAAAAAGCGGCATGTGGAACATCTGAAAGTGGTGTATTCGGAGGAAGAGCCGGTTACCCTGGCATATGCTGCGGACAATTTGCCGGAGGAAGGCATGGAGGAGCACTTTTCGGGTGACGCTATGGCGAAGCGGACCGAAGAGAAGGTGGCCGGAAGCACCGGGGGAGCAGAAGAAACGGCTCCTGGTGCACGAAAAAAACCGCTTCCCGGAAGTATAGCCTTTGTTCCTTCCGTGGCGGGGCTTATCATCGCGGGGGAGGTGGTGAAGGATCTGGCGGGAAGGGGACGCTAAGGAACTAAGACACGCAGATTTTGTTATTTTCGGCGGAGATTTGCTGGATAATTACGCGCGCGACCGCAATTCTCTTGATATGGAATATCTGGAGGAGAGGCTGTCGGAAATTCAAGCGGCTGCCGGCAAATATGCTGTTTGGGGAAATCATGATTATGGGGGCGGAGCAGTCCGTATCTATGAAGAATTTATGTCTTCGTGCGGATTTGAATTGCTGAATGATGAAAATTGTTTGTCTGAAGCGTATGGCATTACAATCTGGGGCTATGATGATTACCTGATGGGGTGGACGGATCCGTCGTTATATACGATTGAAAGCGATTACTTCTATGTCATTGCGTCACATGACCCCGTCATTTCCAAATTTATAGAGAGCGGAAGCGACAGTTTTTTGCTGTCCGGGCATACGCACGGAGGGCAGGTGACGATACCGTTTGTCACTTCTAAATTGCTTCCAGAAGGTTCTGGAACATTTCAGAAAGGCTTCTATCCTGCCCAAAAGATAGAAAGCTCTACGTCCTTACAGATATATGTCAGTGATGGTATTGGTATGACGAGATACCCGTTTCGGTTTTTAAATATATCGGAAATTGTGGAAGGGAATATCCTGCCAGCCAAATAGCGAAACGCGGATTTACTCGGACTCGCTGCTTTCAGACGGTGATTTTTTCATCCGCTCCAGGCACCACAAAAACAGCCAGAGCAGAATCGGCACGCCGATGGTGGCGACCAGGCACCCGGCGAAAAGCCGCCCGGAATCTCCCAGATCCAGACAGGCCACAATGAACGCGCCGATATACATGCCGACCAGAAGAAAGACGCAGATGAGCGCCCCGATCTGTTTCGGCGTTTTTTTATGGTTTGGCTGCTTTTCTTTATCGTTTTGATGGCTCATGGGCAGCATTCCCCTTTCTTGCGTTTACAATTTGTAGTCATATCGTGTTTCTGCCGCCGTTTGCGGCTTCCTTTGTACGATACCATATTTCTGCGAAAAAGAAAAGGGAACAAAGTGGACGAAGGATCGGAAGAAGATATTGCCGCGCATACAGGAAATGTGATACGATACATGCATCTGCCGTACAAAGGCAGGTGTATGTTGAGGGGAAAAGAAGTTGTCCGAAAGGACTGAAAAATAAGAGAGTGGGAGAAAACAGATGGAAAAAATGACTTTAAACGGTGACAGGTGGCAGATGCGGATCGTGGGGGATCAGGATGTGTATGGAGTGAACGGACAGGCCCTTCCGGCTGCGATTCCAGGCTCTGTCTACGGTAACCTTTTACAGCAGGGGCTTATGCCCGACCCTTACGACAGGATGAATGAGCTTACCGCGCTTCCCCTTATGGACAACGACTTTATATTTGAGACGGATTTTTCTCTCAGGGAGGAACAGCTTGCGGGGGATTTCCTGCTGCTCCGTTTTGACGGCATCGACACGCTGGCGGATATTTACCTGAATGACGTTCTTTTGGGACATGCGGACAATATGCACCGTATCTGGGAATTTTCCATAGAAGATACGGCGAGGGTTGGACAGAATATGCTCCGTGTGGAGATTGCATCGCCTACCCGCTATATAGAGGAGGAGAATCAGAAGGTATTTACGGGCGGATCTACAGACGCCATGCGGGGATTTCCCCATCTGCGAAAGGCGCACTGCATGTTCGGCTGGGATTGGGGCCCGAGACTGCCCGATGCGGGGATATTCCGGGAGGTGTCGGTTTTATCGGGGAAAATGGCGCGGATCGGACAGGTTTACATAACGCAAAACTGGAGCACGGCAGGGAAAACTGTGGAGAAAGACACGGACAAGCAGGGGGGCATTGTCTCTGCATCAGAGAGTGATCAGGCTCCAGAGAAAAAGTTGGTTGACATAAGTCATAACATAGCGGCTGGAAATGAGGTTGACATCATATATGCCGTGGAGATCGAGGATTTCACAGACGGGAACGGATATGAGATTCGCACGGCTCTTTATGATTCGGACGGCGTACTGGTTGGGGCGAAGTCTTCCAGGCGGGGCACACAGGAGCCGGAGGAGCAGACAGGGTGCGTAGAAAAGCAAGTCTGCGCTGACGGCTGGGACACCATCACCGTATACAACCCGGAACGCTGGTGGCCCAACGGTTTCGGGAAACAACCCCTTTACCGGGCGGAAGTGACGCTCCTTGACGGGGCGGGCAATGTGCTTGATCAGTGGAGCCGCCGGATCGGCCTGCGCACCATGACTGTGAATACGGACAAGGACGAGTGGGGAGAATGTTTTGCCCACGAGGTAAACGGGGTGAAGATTTTTGCGATGGGTGCGGACTATATCCCGGAGGACAATATTTTTTCGCGCATCACACCTGAGCGCACCCGCAGACTCCTGGAGGACGCGGCAGCGGCGCACCACAACTGTGTCCGTGTCTGGGGCGGCGGCTATTACCCGGACGACTGGTTCTTCGATATCTGCGATGAACTGGGGCTGATCGTATGGCAGGATTTTATGTTTGCCTGCGCCTCCTACGAGCTGGATGAGAGCTTCGAGCGCAGCATCAGTGCGGAGATCCGCGACAATGTGCGGAGGATCCGCCATCACGCCTGTCTTGGCATCTGGTGCGGTAACAATGAGATGGAGACCCAGACGCTGGACGGGGCGTGGCAGCCTTCCATCAAGCAGAAGTGCGATTATATCAAGATTTTCGAGTATATCATTCCGAAAATCCTGGAGGAAGAGGATCCTGTCACGTTCTATTGGCCGTCCTCTCCATCCTCGGGAGGAAATTATGATAACCCCTGGGACGAGAACAGGGGAGATACCCACTACTGGGATGTTTGGCACGGCGGCAAGCCTTTCACGGACTATCGGAACTACCATTTCCGCTACATGTCCGAGTTCGGGTTCCAGTCCTTTCCGTGTCTTAAGACGGTGGAGACCTTTACTGCGCCGGAGGATCGTAATATTTTCTCCCGCGTGATGGAAATGCACCAGAGAAACGCGGCGGCAAACGGAAAGATTATGACTTATCTCTCCGCGACCTACCTTTATCCTACAGATTTTGAGATGCTTCTGTACGCGTCCCAGCTTCTGCAGGCTGATGCCATCCGCTATGGGATTGAGCATTTCCGAAGGAACCGTGGCAGATGTATGGGTACGGTGGTGTGGCAGTTAAACGATATCTGGCCGGTGGCTTCCTGGGCAGGCATAGACTATTACGGACGCTGGAAGGCCCTGCATTATGCACAGAAGAGAGCTTTTGCCCCGGTGATGATTTCTTGCGAGGAGGTGGGGGAACTGTCCGAGAGACCGTTCTGTGTGGCACAGCCTGCGCCTATCGAGAAGTCCGCAAGACTGCATGTGGCGAATGAGACGATGGAGCGGGTAGATGGCACGGTGAGATGGAGCTTAAGAAAAGCGGACGGCGAAGCGCTTCTGGAGGGCACGGAAGAGGTCTGTGTGGAACCGCTGTCCGGGCTGTGGCTTGAAAAAATGGATTTCTCCGCCTATGATGAGTTGGAGGTTTACATAAGTTATTGCTTTGAAGAGGATGGCAGGACGGTATCTGAGGGCACAAGCCTGTTTACGGCGCCCAAGCATTTTCCGTTCCATGATCCGGAGCTGACCTGGAGAAGGGAAGGCGATGCGCTTGTTGTCACGGCGAAAGCCTACGCGAAAAATGTGGAGATAGCAGGCGTTGACGGGGATGTGAAATTCTCCGACAATTTCTTCGACATGAACCCGGGGGAGAAGCGGGTGGAGATCGTGGCTGGGGACGCTTCGGCGTTTGTCCTGAAATCGGTGTATCAGATACGTTGATCCTGCAAAATATGTAAAAGTCCTGAATTGCAAACCGAGATTCCCGCCCAAGGGGGAAAGTGGGATACAAACAGGATAAAACATCATAGAGAAAGTGACGATACAGGAGCAGGAGGAGCAGAGATGTTCTTCCTGTTTTTATGTGTAAGCAGAGAAGCCGGCGGGGAAAGGAGAGAAAAGATGGCAAAGTTTTTGAGCTATGAGGACCGGCTGGAGATACAGAACGGGTTAAAGGAACACCTGACCTTTACAGAGATCGGGAAAAGGCTTGGAAGGGACAGGACTACCATCACCAAGGAAGTGCGGAACTATTCGGTGGAGCAGGATACCGGTTACAGCGTGTTTCCCCATAACACCTGCAAATACCGGAAAGGGTGCAGGTGGAAGAAAGTATGCGGGACAGGGGAATGTAAGCATCCGCTGGTGCCCACATGCAGACAGTGTGAACTGCTGTGCAACCGTTATTGTGAACAGTATGAGGAGGAAGTATGCACCCACCGTTTCAAGCCGCCCTATGCGTGCAACGGATGCCGGGAAGTGAAGAAATGTACGCTGACCAAGACCGTATATGACGCGCTGGAAGCCCAGCGGAAGGCGACGGCGAAGATATCGGAGTCAAGGAGTGGTATCCTGTCAACGGAAGGGGAGATAGCAAGGCTCAACGAGATACTTGTTCCGCTTGTGAAGCAGGGGCAGAGCATCCACCTGATCTACCTGAACAACAAGGATGAACTGATGTGCAGTGAAAAGACACTCTACAACTATGTAGATGGGTGCCTGTTTGATATCCGCAACATCGACCTGCCGAGGAAGGTGAAGTACCGCCCCAGGTATAAGGAGCCGGAACTGAAGATAGACAGGGGATGCCGCGTGGGGAGGAACTACCATGACTATGAGGTGTACATGGAAAAGCACCCGGACACGGCGGTGGTGCAGATGGACAGTGTGATCGGGAGCAGAGGAGGGAAAGTGCTTTTGACGGTCTGCTTTGTGAACGTGTCGCTGATGCTGGGATTCCTGCGGGAAGCAAATACATCAAAGTCGGTGATAGATATCTACGATGAGTTATACCAGCGGCTTGGGGGACAGGATTTTCGGAGGCTGTTCCCGGTGATACTCACGGACAACGGGAGCGAGTTCTCGAACCCGAAATGTATCGAGAAGGGACCGGACGGGAAAGGCTTCCAGCGGACAAGAATCTACTATTGCAACCCCAGTGCGCCTTACCAGAAAGCGGAGATCGAAGTGGGGCATGAGTTTATCCGCAGGGTGGTGCCGAAAGGAAAGAGCTTTGATGAAC
>Ga0137308_102376_pt1 | contig 12839 bp, 10 predicted proteins | sample Inofrocosms_June_FD_97181 | JGI IMG/M metagenome (GOLD analysis project Ga0137308, IMG submission 97181) | Mouse cecal microbial communities from Vienna, Austria - N-Acetylneuraminic and N-Acetylglucosamine D2O microcosms_June | ecosystem: Host-associated > Mammals > Digestive system > Large...
TGGATGCAGAGCACGGAGTTATTACAGATTCAAAGGAAATCGGTGCGGTAGGACACAGAGTACTTCATGCCGGACAGAAGTACAGCCAGTCTATTGTGGTAGACGAGAAGGTAAAGGCAGTTATCAGAGAATGTTTCCCTCTTGGACCTCTTCACAATCCGGCGAATCTTATCGGTATTGAAGCCTGCGAAAAGGCACTTCCGGGTACTCCGAATGTAGCGGTATTTGATACTGCATTTCACCAGACAATGCCGCCAAAGGCTTATATGTACGCTGTTCCTTATAACTGGTATGAGGACTATGATATAAGAAGATATGGTTTTCATGGCACAAGTCATGCGTTTGTTTCTGCAAGGGCCATTGAGTTTGCCGGATTAGACCCTGAAAATTCCAAGGTAATCGTATGCCATTTGGGAAATGGTTCTTCGATATCAGCCGTTTTAAACGGAAAATGTATTGATACCAGCATGGGACTTACTCCGCTTGAAGGACTTCCTATGGGCACTAGAAGCGGTGATATCGACCCTGCGATTGTACAGTTTGTTGCAAACAAAGAAGGTAAAACAGTAGATGAAATGCTGAATATTTTAAATAAAAAGTCCGGTATGCTCGCAGTCAGCGGCAGGTCCAGCGATTTCAGAGACTTAAATGACGGCATGGATAACGGCGATGAGAGATGTAAGCTGGCACTTGAAATTTTCTGTTATAAGGTGGCAAAATACATCGGAAGCTATATTGCAGCTCTGCATGGAGTAGACGCGATTGCGTTTACAGCAGGTGTTGGAGAAAATGACAATGTAGTTAGAAAAATGGTAATGGAATATTTTGATTATATGGGAATCAAGCTCGACGAGGAAGAGAATAATAAAAGAGGAGATGACAGATATATCTCAACTTCAGATTCCTCTGTTAAGGTACTGGTGATTCCGACCAATGAAGAATTAAGGATTGCAAGAGAAACACAGGAGCTTGTATAAACAGGAAAAATAAAAAAATAGTTGACAAGCGATATCTATATGTGTATAATTGTCAGCGTGCGATTGGAAAAGAAGTAATGCTAAGAAGTAGTTATACTAAGAGGTAGTTATGCTGATTGACTTATCGGAACTTTTATCCCATGAGGATAAGGTTTTAAATCTTTCCATAGATTTGGAAATGGAGCATTTTGAAACAAGGCTTTTTGATTATTCTGTTGCGGATAAGAAGCCTGTACAGTTTCAAATATCGGGAACAGGCAGTAAAAAGGTTGAAATTTTAGCTGATATCGAGCTTGCTCTCATGATTCCATGTGACAGATGTCTGGAGGATGTAAAAACTCAAATTAAGATTCATACTTCGCGGGAAGTAGATTTAAGCGAAACAGAAGAGGAAAAAAGGGAAGCATTGGAAGATGTCGATTATATTGACGGAACAATGTTTAATGCAGAAAAGTTTGTTTATGGTGAGATTTTGATGAATATACCTATGAAGGTTCTGTGTAGAAAAGACTGCAAAGGAATTTGTAATAGATGTGGCACAAATCTCAACTATAAGGATTGCGGCTGCGATACCACAGAACTGGACCCGCAGATGGCGAAAGCCCTGGAGGTCTTTAACAGCTTTAAGGAGGATTGAAATTATGTCTATTTGTCCAAAGAATAAATCATCAAGAGCCAGAAGAGACAAGAGAAGAGCAAACTGGAAGATGTCTGTTCCAAATCTTGTAAAATGCAGCAAGTGCGGTGCATTAATGATGCCTCACAGAGTATGCAAGGCTTGTGGTTCCTATAACAAAAAAGAGATTATTGCTCAGGACTAATTTGTATTTTATACAGTCAGCCTAAGATTAATTGTATAGATACGTAATTAACTGTAAGTTAATTATATTATTTAGTATAAAAATAAGGCTTTGTGCATCACAGGCCTTATTTTTATTTTGCCAGTTATAATAGGATTTCAGACAGAAAAATAGCTATGGAAACATAAAAAATTTTATTGATTTGTTTCCATTTTTTTAGTATGATATATGGATAGCTAAATTTTCCAAAGTCAATATATTTCATATTTGTATAAAGAGAAACTGCCAGAAAGCAGCGCAGTCTCGCTCCGAATACAATGAGTGGATTGGGACAAAAGTATTTGAAAACCTATTTCGGGAAGAAAGGAAGAAAGAACATGTCTGAAAAAGTAATTGTTGCAGTAGATGCCATGGGTGGTGACAATGCACCGGAAGAAATTGTAAAAGGTGCCGTTGAATCCTTGCAGAAAAATTCAAAGATTTATATCAAGCTTGTAGGAAAGGAATCTTCTGTTCAGGCGGAGCTTGCAAAATATAATTATGACAAGGAAAGAATAGAAGTAATAAATACCTCAGAAATAATTGAAACCGGAGAACCGCCGGTAGAAGCTATTCGAAAGAAGAAGGATTCCTCTCTGGTAGTTGCAATGCGGCTGGTAAAGGAAGGCAAGGCCGATGCAGTCGTTTCAGCCGGAAGTTCAGGGGCGATTCTTGTAGGTGGACAGACCATAGTAGGAAGAATCAAAGGAATAGAAAGAGCACCGCTCGCACCATTGATTCCCACAGCAAAGGGTCAGTCACTTCTTATTGATGCAGGCGCAAATATGGATGCAAAGGCTTCCTATCTCTTTCAGTTTGCGAAAATGGGTTCTATCTATATGGAAAATGTAGTAGGTATCAGAAATCCCAAAGTTGCGCTTGTAAATGTAGGCGCAGAGGAAGAAAAAGGAAATGCGCTTGTAAAAGAAACTTATCCTCTGTTAAAGGCATGCAAAGATATTAATTTTACCGGCAGCATTGAGGCGAGAGATATTCCAAAGGGTGATGCAGACGTGATTGTATGTGATGCATTTGTTGGAAACGCTATTTTAAAATTGTATGAAGGGCTTGGAGAGGTATTTCTTGCCAAAGTCAAAGAAGGTCTTATGACCAGTCTGAGAAGTAAAATCGGCGCACTTTTGATTAAACCGGCATTAAAACGGACTATGAAATCGTTTATGTCCAATGAATATGGCGGCGCTCCGCTTCTGGGATTAAATGGTCTTGTGGTAAAGACACATGGCAATTCAAAGTCTGGAGATGTCTGCAAGTCTATTCAGCAGTGTCTTGCTTTTCGCGAGCAGAAGATAAACGATAAAATCAGAGAAAAGATAAAGAATGAAGCATAAAAGAATGTAACAGAAAATATGACAGAATAGAAAATATGATAAAAATAAATCATAGTGGAAAGTAATGGAATGGAAAGTAAAATAGAAGAACTGGAAGAAATCATCGGATATAAGTTTAAGGATAAATCTCTTTTGGAGCTGGCATTGACACACAGCTCCTATTCCAATGACCAGAAAAAAGGAAAGATGCATAATAATGAAAGACTGGAATTTTTAGGTGATGCAGTATTAGAGCTTACCAGCAGCGAGGTTTTGTTTCATGAATACAGGGAAAAAACGGAGGGAGAGCTGACCAGACTTCGGGCAAGTCTTGTATGTGAACCTACACTTGCTGACTGCGCAAGAGAGATTCATCTGGGAGATTACCTTCTGCTAAGTCATGGAGAGGACAGAACCGGAGGCAGAAACAGAGATTCTGTTATTTCGGATGCTTTTGAGGCATTAATTGGTGCTATATATCTCGACGGCGGATATAACTCTTCAAAAACATTTATAAAAAAATATGTGCTGAATGATATTGAAAACAAGCAGTTGTTTTTTGACAGTAAGACGATTTTGCAGGAGCTTCTTCAAAAGGACTATAAAGAACGGGTAGAGTATGTATTGACCAGAGAATATGGCCCTGACCATGATAAACATTTTGCGGTGGATGCGGTTTTCAGGCACAGAGTAATCGGCTCCGGTGAGGGAACAACAAAAAAGCGTGCAGAACAGCAGGCCGCTTATGAAGCGATTTTAAAAATCAGAAAGTAAAGGTTATGTATTTAAAAAGTATCGAAGTGCAGGGGTTTAAATCTTTTGCCAATAAAATAAAGTTTGAATTTCATAACGGAATCACGGGAATTGTCGGACCAAACGGAAGCGGAAAAAGCAATGTGGCAGATGCGGTAAGGTGGGTTCTTGGAGAACAGAGAATCAAGCAGCTCAGGGGCGGCAGAATGGAAGATGTTATCTTTGCAGGAACAGAAAACAGAAAACCTCTGGGATACGCTCATGTGGCAATTACACTGGATAATACAGACCATAAACTTTCCGTAGAGTACAGTGAAGTCACAGTTTCAAGAAGGCTTTTTCGTTCCGGTGAAAGTGAATACCGGATTAACGGCGCTGTCTGCCGTCTGAAGGATATCCATGAATTGTTTTATGATACCGGTATTGGTAAAGAGGGTTATTCGATTATCGGGCAGGGGCAGATAGACAAAATATTAAGTGGAAAACCAGAGGAGAGAAGAGAGCTTTTTGACGAGGCAGCAGGCATTGTAAAGTTTAAGCGGAGAAAAGCGGAGACAATCAAAAAGCTGGAAAATGAAAAACAGAATCTTGTGCGTGTCACAGATATTTTAAGTGAGCTCGAAAAACAGGTAAAGCCATTGGAGCGCCAGTCAGAAAAGGCACGGGAGTATTTAAAGCTTCGGGAACAGTTAAAGATTTGTGAAATTCATCAGTTTTTGCTGGAAGTCGGAGAGATAAACAAACAGCTTGAGGAAATAAAAAAGAATACTGATATTACTCAGTCCGAACTGGAGACAGGCAATCAGAAGATGCAGGAAATCCGGAAAACCTATGAAAAGCTGGAGACATATATTGAGCAAATCAATCATATGCTGGATGAGAAAAAGAATGAGCTGAGTCAGCTGAAACTGAACAGAGAAAAATCCGAGGGAGAGATTCGAGTCCTGTCAGAACAGATTCATTCCTTTCAGATAAATGAAACACATAACAAAAACAGAATACAGGCATTGGAACAGGAACTTCTGGAGCATCAGAGAAAAAAAGAAGAGATGTTTTCGCAGAAGGAGGAGCTGGAGCTTTCCAAAAATCAGGCGCTGCAAAATCAGGCAGAGGCAGACCGGATGCGTCAGACTGTGGAGCAGCATATCAAAGAGCTGACAGAGCAGATAGAAGAGCTGAAGGAAGACATTATCCGGCTTTTAAATGAAAAGTCAAATGTCAAGGCAAAGATTCAGCGCTATGATACCATGCTTGAGCAAATCAATATAAAAAAGGCCGAGATAAATCAGAGGATGCTGAAATATCAAAGTGATGCCGATGCACAGGAAAAAATTATCTCAAAGCTTCAGGAAGAGCTGGAGACGATTCAAAAAGAAATACAGGCAAACGAAGAGCAGAAAAAAAGCCTTGAAGGCAGCTTAAAACATCTGAATGAGGAAGTATCAGAAAATAAAAAGAACTACAATGAATCCATGTCTCTGTTTCACAGACAAAATTCCAGTCTGGAGGCATTAAAAAACCTGACAGAGCGCTATGAAGGCTATGGAAACAGCATTAAGCGGATTATGGAATTAAAGGAGAAGGAGAAAGGAATTATCGGAGTAGTTGCTGATATTATTAAAACCGAGAAAAAATATGAGACAGCAATCGAGACAGCGCTTGGCGGAAATATACAAAATGTTGTTACAGATACTGAAGCTACTGCAAAGCGGGCAATTGAGCATTTAAAGAAAAATAAATATGGAAGGGCGACCTTTCTTCCATTAAACAGTATTGCCAATCGGACAGGCTTTCAAAATGACAGGGTGTTTTCAGAAAAAGGGGTGATTGGTCTTGCCTGTGATTTGATTACCATACAAAAAGAATATGAAAATATCGGAAAATATCTGCTTGGGAGAATTGTTGTTGCAGATACGATTGACAATGCTCTTGCACTTGCCAAAAAGTTTCAGTATTCATTAAGAATTGTCACTCTGGAAGGAGAATTATTAAATGTCGGCGGTTCCCTGTCAGGAGGTGCATTTAAAAACAGCAGTAATCTTCTGGGAAGGCGGAGAGAAATAGAGGAGCTTTCACAAAGTGTTGACAATTTGAAACAACAATCGGGAGATTTGTCTGCAAAAATCAGCAGTCAGGAAGAACAGATTACAGAAAAGCGCGCAGAATTGAGCAGAGTTAATACAGTACTGAATGAGCAGTCTCTGTTGCAAAACACCATAAAAATGAATCTGGATAAGGCAGATGAGAAAAAACGGGAACTGGCAGGCAGCTATGAAGATTTTACACATGAGAGCAGCGAGCTTCGCGAACAGATGACTGATATTAAAAATAATCATGCGACATTGAATGAGGAGCTGGACCACTGGGAGTCCAAAAATACACAGATTGAAGCGGAGATTTTGAGGTTAAATACAGAACTTGCCAAAGAGCGTGAGAAGGAGGCTCTGGAACTGAAAAGCAATGAGGAACTGAGGCTGAAGGCTTCTGGTATCACACAGCAGATTGGGTTTTTAGAGGAAAATCTGGAGAGAATGGCTGCGGAAAGCGAGAAACTGAACAGAGAAAAGCAGGAACTTATACAAGCGCAGACAGAATCAGAGAAGGCTTCCATAGAGAAAAAGGCGGAGATAGCATCTATCAGGCAGTTGATTGAAACCGAGGAGAAAAAGAGCAGAGAGCTTGAAGCGGAAATCCTGAAAATGACGCAGGAAAAGGAAAATCAGTCAAAGGAGCACAAAGAGTTTTTTGCAAAGAGAGAGGAATTGTCTGCACATATTACAGCGCTTGACAGAGAGCTTTACCGCTTAAATGCAAGTAATGAAAAGCTGGAAGAAAATAAAGAAAAGCAGATGAATTATATGTGGGAAGAGTATGAAGTCACTTACGGCAGCGCAAAAGAGCTGCAAAAGGAAGAAAAATATCAGAGTTTATCCGCAGTCAAAAAAGAGACGGCAGCAGTAAAGCAGGATATAAGGAATCTTGGCTCTGTCAATGTAAATGCGATTGAGGAGTACAAAGAGGTATCTGAAAGATATAGCTTTTTAAAGACACAGCATGATGATTTGACAACAGCGGCTCAAAATCTGGAAGATATTATACAGGAACTGGATATCGGAATGAGGAACCAGTTTCAGGAAAAATTTGCTGATATCCGCAGAGAATTTGACAAAGTGTTTAAGATACTGTTCGGTGGAGGTAAAGGAAGCATAGAACTTAGTGAGGCAGAAGATATTCTGGAGGCGGAGATAAGCATTATTTCTCAACCGCCGGGAAAAAAGCTGCAAAATATGATGCAGCTCTCCGGTGGAGAAAAGGCTCTGACAGCAATTTCTCTTCTCTTTGCCATTCAAAATCTGAAGCCGTCGCCATTTTGCCTTTTAGATGAGATAGAAGCGGCGCTGGATGATTCTAATGTAGTAAGATATGCGAAATATTTACATAAGCTTACAGACCATACGCAGTTTATTGTGATTACACACAGGCGGGGCACAATGAATGCGGCGGACAGACTGTATGGAATCACCATGCAGGAAAAAGGTATATCTACTTTGGTTTCTGTTAATCTTATTGAGGAAGAGCTGGAGCAGACAAAAAAAGAAGAATAGGAAGGTAATACTCGATGGGCGAAGAAAAAAAAGGTTTTTTCAGCAGGCTTGTAAAAGGGCTGACCAAGACAAGAGATAATATCGTATCAGGAATTGACAATATTTTCAGTGGCTTTTCCAGTATTGATGATGATTTTTATGAGGAAATTGAAGAAACGCTGATTATGGGCGATTTGGGAATCAGTACAACAGAAAAAATTATTGAGGACTTAAGAGCGAAGGTAAAGGAACATAAGATTAAAGACCCGTCGGAATGTAAAAAGCTGCTGATAGAGAGTATTAAGGAGCAGATGGATATCGGTGAAAACGCTTATGATTTTGAAAATCAGAAATCCATTGTTTTGGTAATCGGTGTAAACGGCGTGGGAAAAACAACTTCTGTTGGTAAATTGTCCGGACAGTTGAAAGCAAAGGGGAAAAAGGTTCTTATGGCGGCCGCTGATACCTTTCGCGCGGCGGCGATTGAGCAGCTTACAGAGTGGTCAAACAGAGCAGGAGTGGAAATTATCGCTCAGAAGGAGGGCTCTGACCCTGCTGCCGTGATTTTTGACGCTATTCAGGCGGCAAAGGCAAGAAATACAGATGTGCTTATCTGTGATACGGCAGGGCGTCTCCACAATAAGAAAAATCTGATGGAAGAGCTGAAGAAGATTAACAGGATTATTGAAAAAGAATACAGCAGAGCCTATCGGGAAAATCTGGTGGTATTAGACGGAACTACCGGACAGAATGCGCTTGCACAGGCGAAACAGTTTATGGAAGTCGCAGATATTACAGGGATTATTCTTACAAAGCTTGACGGCACCGCAAAGGGCGGAATCGCAATTGCGATTCAGTCAGAACTTGGAATCCCTGTGAAATATATTGGAGTAGGAGAGCATATTGATGATTTGCAGAAATTCAATGCGGAGGAATTTGTAAATGCGTTGTTTCATGTCACCAATCCGGAGGATTGAGGACTAATGTTACAAATACGGAGGACTGATAACCCAGCATTAAGAACTTTTAATTATAGAAAGAAGGACAAATACAATGATGACGGAGCTTACATTAGAAAAATTTGAAGAAGCAGCAGAAATAGTAAAGAAAGTAACACTGCCTACAAATCTTATTTACAGTGACTTTTTCAGCAGACAAAGTCAAAACCGCGTATATTTAAAGCCGGAGAACCTGCAGACCACGGGAGCCTATAAGGTAAGAGGCGCATATTATAAGACAAGTCAACTTTCCGAAGAAGAAAGAGAAAAAGGATTAATCACGGCTTCTGCTGGAAATCATGCACAGGGTGTTGCAAATGCCGCGAAGCTTTACGGGGTAAAGGCAACTATCGTTATGCCTGTTGGAACACCTCTTATTAAAATAAACCGGACAAAAAGTTATGGAGCGGAAGTAGTGCTGTATGGAGATGTATATGACGATGCCTGCACAAAGGCTTTGGAGCTTGCAAAAGAACATGGTTATACCTTTATTCACCCGTTTGATGACCTTGAAGTGGCAACAGGACAGGGTTCTGTGGCAATGGAAATTATAAAGGAGCTGCCTACCGTGGATTATATTCTTGTTCCAATCGGAGGAGGCGGACTTGCAGCGGGAGTAAGCACACTGGCAAAACTTATTAATCCACATATAAAGGTTATCGGTGTAGAACCGGCGGATGCGGCATGTATGAAAGCTTCTTTCGATGCAGGAGAGATTGTAACTCTTCCAAGTGCAAATACCATAGCAGACGGCACTGCCGTAAAGACACCGGGTTCCATGATTTTCCCGTATATTCAGAAAAGCATTGATGAAATCATTACTGTTCCAGATAACGAATTAATCGGAGTATTTCTTGATATGGTGGAAAATCACAAGCTGGTATGCGAGGGTTCTGGCCTTCTGACAGTAGCTGCCTTAAAGCATCTGAACTGTAAAGATAAAAAAGTTGTTTCCATTATCAGCGGAGGAAATATGGATATTATCACTATGTCCTCTATTTTGCAGCACGGATTGATTCAGAGAGGAAGAATCTTCACTGTATCTGTACTTCTTCCAGATAAACCGGGTCAGCTTGAAAAGGTTGCAGGAACAGTTGCTGATGCCAAAGGAAATGTGGTAAAGCTTGAGCACAATCAGTTTGTAAGTACAAACAGAAATCTGGAAGTGGAGCTGAGACTTACCATAGAAAGCTTTGGAGAGGAACACAAGCAGCAGATTGTAGACAGACTTATGGAGGGTGGCTTTAAGCCGAAGGTTACAAAAAGGACAAGTCTGTAAATCAGTTGATAGCGGAAGGAAATAAAATTATGGGAAAAGACAGCAGATACCATCTGACAGCGGTTCTATTTTTTATCTTTGCTGCCTGTGTACATGTTATGGGATATTTTACAAATTATTTTTATGTCATAGGGTGGCTTTTGTGGCTTCCAGCACTTATTCTGTCTGTGATTGCGGTTATTCGGATAGTAAAGGATAAATATATTATTAACCGGCATATCAATAAAAAGAAAATCTATGTAAGTACGCAGTTTATTGTTCTTGCTGTGTCTTTTGTGTATGTAATTTTTAATATTGTATATAATTGTTATATCCTTCGAAATGGCGGCGGAGAATATAGAGATGGAATATACTGGCTGATTAATCTGGGCGAGAGAATCAAAGAAATTTCAGCAGAGGAATATGGAAAGCTTTTGCTGGCGGAATACAGAATGTTTACCGGACATATTTTATTTTTATATGCGCTTATTATTATGTTCTTTAAGGGAAGACTTATGGAAAATGAAGCAGATATAAAAAAATAAAACCTTTATCAAAAATGAACCTTTATCAAAAAATGAACTTTTTGTGTATTAGTTGAGATTATCTGTAATTTATGATAAAATGAGTTGTAGGCAGGAATGAAAAAATGAAGATTAGAATTGGAGCATGGCAATGAAGAATGAAAAATATACGCTGGAAGGCTATTTGTTTGAGGATGAAGAGAGTTTAAAGGAAGCAAAAACCGAATTGGAGGGTGTGGAATATCTGAAAAAACGAACTAATTATTCAAAACCTAAAAACGTATTAAACATTTATAATACAGTAATTGAAAAAAAGCTTTTTAAAACTCCGATTGGTTATGAATTTTTAAAAGAACTTCAGGGATACTTATATAACAATGACAAAATTGATAATGAACAAATAGAGGCGATTCCTGTTCATGCTCCAAAGTCCAGACACAGAAAAATAAAATTTAATCTTCCAAAGATAAAAAAAAGCATTGATAAAACTTCTCCTTACCGGACAAAATATATTAATATGATAGTACTGAATATTATCTTTCTTATTTTTCTGATTCTGTTTATTGTGATTTCAAATAACAGCAAAAATCTGAATATTATTAATTACAGAACAAGAATCAATGCAGAATATACAGAAAAAGAGGATAATCTTGCAAGATGGGATGAGGAGCTCAAGGAGAGAGAAAAACAGCTTGAAAATCTGGAAAATGGCGGACAGTAATAAGATGAGGTGAGCATATGGCAGAGTTAAAGGTGCTTGTTGTAGATGATGAAGCAAGAATGAGAAAACTGGTAAAGGATTTTCTTGTAAAAAAGGATTATAAGGTAATTGAAGCGGGAGACGGGGAAGAGGCAGTGGAATTGTTTTTTAAAAATAAAGATATCGCTCTTGTGATTCTTGATGTTATGATGCCAAAAATGAATGGCTGGGAAGTCTGTCGTGAAATAAGAAAATACTCCAAAGTGCCGATTATTATGCTGACGGCAAAAACCTCCGAGGACGATGAGCTGACAGGTTTTGAGTGCGGGGCAGATGAATATATTTCAAAGCCTTTCAGTCCGAAAATTCTTGTAGCCAGAGCAGATGCCATATTGAGACGGACTGCCAAGAGTGATGAAAACGGAATTATGAGAGCAGGTTCAATAGAATTGAATAAAGTAGCTCATATTATCAAAGTAAATGACAGGGAAGTAGAACTCAGCTTTAAGGAATTTGAGCTGCTGGTTTATTTTATGGAAAATGAAAGTATTGCTCTTTCCAGAGAGCAGATTTTAAATAATGTCTGGAATTATGATTATTTCGGAGATGCCAGGACAATTGATACACATGTAAAAAAGCTGAGGGCAAAGCTTGGCAAGGAAGCAGATTATATCAAGACAATCTGGGGCATGGGATATAAATTTGAAATTGAAAGCTGAAGCTGGAGCTGTGCGCACTTTGTTCGTGCGGCAGCTCCATTTTTTGATTATAGAGGATAGATAAGTTTATGAGGATAAGATTATGAGGATAAGTTTATGAGGATAAGATTGACACATTCTATTCGAACAAGGCTTGTGATTATACTGGTGGGTTTTACTGCGTTTTCTGTTATGACATCATGGTTTATCAACAGAACCTTTATGGAGTCTTATTATGTGGAAGATAAGACAAAGGATTTGCTGAAGGCATATGATGATATTAATGAGCTTTTGGCTGACAGTGAAGAAAATGCCATTTCACAGAAGCTTCAGATGGCGCAGAAACTTGCATCCAGATTTGAAACACAGGGAATTTCTGCATTAGTGGTAGATTCGGACCTTATGGTGACATTTGGTTCAGGATTTGGAATTACAAATGAAATGCTGATGGCCAGATTAAAGGATATTTTATTTAATAATAACAAGCCGGATAATAATTTTATTAAAAATACTGAAAGCTATGTGATTCAGAAAATGCATGACGAAGATGGAAGCAGGGACTATCTGGAAATGTGTGGACAAATTGAGAGCACAAACGATTTCTTTATTATGAGAAGTTCGCTGGAAAGCATTACAGATACCGTAATTATGGCGACTAATTTTTATCTGCGGGTGGGACTGGTGATTATTGTTGCCAGCAGTATTGCCATGATGATTTTCTCCATTCGTTTTACCAAGCCAATTTTAAAGCTGGAGGAAATCTCAAAAAAAATGTGCAAGCTCGATTTTAACGTGAAATATGATGTTAAGGGACACGATGAAATCGCGGTTTTGGGACAGAACATGAATAATCTTTCGGAGATTCTGGAAAAAACGATTTCAGAATTGAAAAGTGCGAATATAAAGCTGGAGACAGATATACAGAAAAAGACTGAGATAGATGAAATGAGAAAGGATTTTCTGTCAAATGTTTCTCATGAGCTGAAAACACCAATTGCACTGATACAGGGATATGCGGAGGGCTTAAAGGAAAGTGTGAACGATGATGATGAGAGCAGAGATTTTTATTGTGATGTTATTATTGATGAATCTGCAAAGATGAATAAAATGGTAAAAAAACTGCTTACTTTAAATCAGATTGAGTTTGGAAACAATTATGTAGAGATGGAACGGTTTGATT
>Ga0137308_102377_pt1 | contig 12838 bp, 12 predicted proteins | sample Inofrocosms_June_FD_97181 | JGI IMG/M metagenome (GOLD analysis project Ga0137308, IMG submission 97181) | Mouse cecal microbial communities from Vienna, Austria - N-Acetylneuraminic and N-Acetylglucosamine D2O microcosms_June | ecosystem: Host-associated > Mammals > Digestive system > Large...
GGAGGATAAGCCAAATTACAAGTTTGTCAAAGGCGATATCGCCGACGAGCCATTTATCATGGATCTGTTTGAGAAAGAGCGGTTTGATGTGGTGGTGAATTTTGCGGCGGAGAGCCACGTGGACCGTTCCATCACGGACCCGGGCATCTTTGTGCAGACCAATGTTTCGGGAACAAGGGTGCTTCTGGACGCTTCCAGGACCTGGGGCGTGAAGCGGTATCATCAGGTGTCCACGGACGAGGTGTACGGCGATCTGCCTCTGGACAGACCGGATCTGTTCTTTACGGAGGAAACGCCTCTCCACACCTCCAGCCCTTACAGCTCTTCCAAAGCCAGCGCCGATCTTTTCGTCCTGGCTTACTACCGGACCTACGGCCTGCCGGTGACCATTTCCAGATGTTCCAACAACTACGGCCCCTACCAGTTTCCGGAGAAGCTGATCCCCCTGATCATCAGCCGGGCTTTGGCGGACCAGGAGCTGCCGGTGTACGGGAAAGGGGAGAACGTCCGGGACTGGCTCCATGTGTGGGACCACTGCCAGGCCATTGACCTTATTATCCACAACGGCCGGGTGGGAGAAGTGTACAATGTAGGCGGCCACAATGAAAGGACCAACCTGGAGGTGGTGAAGACAGTCCTTAAGGCTCTGAATAAGCCTGAGAGCCTGATCCGCTTTGTCACCGACCGGCCGGGCCACGACATGCGCTATGCCATTGACCCGACGAAGCTGGAGACGGAGCTGGGCTGGAAGCCTAAGTACACCTTTGACACAGGCATCGCCCAGACCATCGAGTGGTATTTGAACAACAGAGAGTGGTGGGAACACATCATTTCCGGGGAGTATACCGGCTATTTTGACAAGATGTACGGAGAACGGCTTGGGGATTGATCTAGAGCGTGTTTGAAAATTCATTCTCGCCAGATGCACGTCCCACTTTGCGGTATATTTGAGCCAAATTCAGGTTACATAGCCCGCTATGCGCCCTTCATTTGGCTCAAATCTCCCACAAATTGTGACGCACATCTGTCAGAAAGCAATTTTCAAACACGCTCTAGGGCGGCATAAAGGGCAAAGGCCGTCAGGGACCGGGCGGCATGGACGGACAGAAAGCAGATATGGAGAATAAGGGATATGAAAGTATTTGTAACGGGAGTAAAGGGACAGCTGGGCTATGACATGGTCAACGAGCTGACGAAGCGGGGCCACATTGCCATAGGCGCGGATATTGACGAGATGGACATTACGGATGGAGATGCCGTAAGGCGTGTCATCACCCAGGCGCGCCCGGACGCGGTGGTCCACTGCGCGGCCTACACGGCGGTGGACGCGGCGGAGGACAACGAGGAGCTGTGCCGCCGGGTCAATGCCCTGGGTACGGAGAATATCGTCAAGGTGTGTCAGGAATTGGACTGCAAACTTATGTACATCAGCACGGATTACGTGTTCAACGGCCAGGGGACCAGGCCCTGGGAGCCGGACGACGAGAGAGAGCCTCTTAATGTATACGGCCAGACCAAGTATGAGGGCGAGCTGGCGGTGGAGAGGCTTAAGAAGTTTTTTATTGTCCGTATTGCCTGGGTGTTCGGGGTCAACGGGAAGAATTTTATTAAGACCATGTTAAACCTGGGAAAGACCAGGGACAGCCTTACGGTGGTGGATGACCAGATCGGGTCGCCTACTTACACCTACGACCTGGCAAGGCTTTTGACGGACATGGTGGAGACGGACAAGTACGGCCGGTATCACGCCACCAATGAAGGGCTTTGCAGCTGGTACGAGTTTGCCTGCCAGATCTTTAAGGAGGCTGGCATGGAGGTGAGGGTAAGCCCTGTCAGCAGCGATAAGTATCCGTCCAGGGCCAAACGGCCTATGAACAGCCGGATGGACCGATCAAAGCTTAAAGAGATGGGATTTGAGCCTATGCCTTCCTGGCAGGATGCCCTTAGGCGGTATCTAAGGGCTATTGGCCAGATCTAGCACGCTAGAGGTAGTAAGAGGGAGGATGCGCCTGTTTTCAATCTTTTCAGAGAGAAAACAGGCGTATCTTCGCATCGGAGATCATAAAGATGTGGCGATGTCAATTCCGACGCCATTTACAAGAAAGTCTGTGATGGTATCGGAGATTTTTTCGGCGCTTTCCATGCTTAACCAACCGGCAGAAACGCGGTACAGACCAAAACCATCGTTGCCGGTTCCAAAGAAATAGACGAGGTCCCCTAAGTCATTGCCAAACATCCACACATTACGGATGAACGTTTGATGGAAAGGCTGATCAAATTCCTGTAATTTTTCCAATGCCATTTTTGCGCTCCAAATCCAGATCGACACCCCTTCTTCCACCTCAAATTCAGGCCCGTAACTGCCTTCCCCGGAAATTTGCTTTAAAAGATCCATATAGTCTTTGGGTAAAGGAACCGGTGAGATGCGGGCGATCTCTTCAATACCATATCTGTATTGCCTTTTTAGAGTGGATTGCATATACTGAAAGAAAAAATATGAAAATATGTGGCAGTGAAAATGGAAATGAAAGGTTACTATTCGTTGCGAATCAGCAATCTGAAAAATGTATAAACTGATTGAAAAAGGGTGTTTGAAATGATAAAATCTATATTAGGAAATAAGTTCTATTGTAGAGGAGGCGAAAGGATGGCTACATCAAGTATAACTGATAATATCGTGATCTGTGATCCCAAGCAAGTAGAAGCATTCGCTGATGCAGTTGAGAAAGCAGCCCAAAATCCGCTTGAACGCAGAACAACATCTGTTCGTATGGTGAAAGATAAGGCTGAATTTATACAGTTAATGGAAAAGAGGAGACAGCTACATGGATAGAAAGCTGCCAGAAGAGCAATTTGTTTGTTTCAATATAAGGGAGTATTTGAATCCGGAAGAAGCAGGTGGAATCGGAGAGAATGACTTAGAAAAGATTCTCTCCGATTTTTCAAGTCCGAAAAATTCAGATGTAGAGTCTTTCCTGAAAAGGAATGCGGTTGAGTTTACCAAGAAGAACCAATCCGTTACATATTTAGTTTTTTCTCTGGAGGATATGTGCCTGGTAGGATATTTCTCAATCACGATGAAACCTGTGACAGTGAATGTGAGAGGGATGAGCAACTCTGTAAAACGAAAATTAAGCAGGCTAAGTCGTTTGGATCAGAATACAGACAGCTATACAGTGTCAGCGTATTTAATTGCCCAGTTAGGAAGAAATTACAGTGAAGAAGTGAAATTTCCAATTACAGGGAAAATGCTCATGAACTTTGTGATTGATACATTGCATGAAATTCAGAGACAATTAGGGGGAATCATGGTTTATCTGGAATGTGAGGAGAAGGAGTCTTTAATTAGGTTCTATAGAGATCAGAATGGATTCCGGATTTTTGGTGAGAGAATGACAGAAGAGGTGGAAAAAGGAGAGAGCCATAAGTTGCTACAGCTTTTGAACTTTTTATAGTGATCATGAAAGTCTGCTGCGGATATTTGATTTTGTAATTAATAGAAAATACTTCTCAATAGACGGGATAGTGTTGGCAACCGCCTGCAGAGAAAAGAGATTGGAGGACCAAAAGATGAAACACGAGAAAGACTGGTACAAAGAACTGGTCATCTATTAGATCTATCCAAGAAGCTTTATGGACGGCAACGGAGATGGGATCGGGGATCTGAAAGGCATGACAGAGAAGCTGGATTATCTAAAGGAGCTGGGGGTGACGGCAGTGTGGATGTCCCCGGTGTACGCGTCCCCCAATGTGGACAACGGGTATGATATCTCCGATTATTTCAGCATCATGGAGGAATTTGGCGCCATGGAGGATTGGGAGGCGTTTCGGGACGGGGCTCACGCAAGAGAGATCGCTATTATCATGGACCTGGTGTTAAACCACAGCTCGGACCAGCACCAGTGGTTTAAGGAGTCGAAACAGTCAAGGGACAATCCGTTCAGCGATTATTATATCTGGCGTGACCCTGGAAAGGACGGGGGAGAGCCTAACGGGTGGCTTTCCGTGTTCGGCGGCAGGGCGTGGGAGTATGCGCCGGAGCGGGGGCAGTACTACCTCCACCTTTTCGCCAAGGAGCAGCCGGATCTTAACTGGGACGATGAGGAGGCGCGGGAGCGGATTTTTGATATCATCCGTTTCTGGAATGAAAAGGGCGTGGACGGCTACCGGGTGGATGCCATCAGCTATCTGGACAAGGGGATGGATGGCAGGGCAGATCTGTCGGAGCCCTTTGGGACCACGTCCTGCGCCAATCTGGAGGGGACCCACAGATACATCCGGGAAATGGTGGCAAAGACCATCAGACCGGACAATCTGATGACCGTTGGGGAGGTGAATATCCGAAACCTTCAGGATGCCAAGGATTATGCCAGCGCGTCCAGAGGGGAGTTTGACATGGCCATCGGCTTTGTGCCTCCCATTGTGGAGATCAAGACCTGGTCTCCCCAGCGGTTTAAGCAGGAAGCCAAGGAGCAGTATGAGGCGCTGCGGGAGGACGGATGGTGGGCCAGGTTTTTGAGCAACCACGACAAGCCCAGGCAGGTTTCCCTGTATGGAAATGACAACGAGTACTGGTTGGAATCGGCCAAGATGCTGGGATGCTACCTGCACACGCTGCCCGGCACGCCTTTTGTGTACCAAGGGGAAGAGCTGGGGATGACCAACATAAAACTGCCGTCCATTGAGGAGTATGATGATATTGACACCAAGAATTATTACAGGACCATGCTGGAGAAAGGGGCCTCGCCCCAGGAGGCGCTGGCAGAGTCCCAGGTTGTAAGCAGGGACAACGCCAGGACGCCTATGCAGTGGGATGACAGCGAAAACGGAGGCTTCTCCACCGGCAGGCCCTGGCTGGCGGTCCATGAAAACTATAAAACCATCAACGCGGCGCAGCAGATGAGGGATAAGGATTCGGTGTTTTGTTTTTACCAGAGCCTGATCCGTCTTAGGAAAGAGAATCCGGTGCTGGTCCATGAAGATTTTGCGCTGTGTTGTCCCCAGGAAGGGCCGGTGATCGCCTATACCAGGAGTCTGGACGGTGTAGCATGGCTGGCTGCCCACAATTTTTCTGGACAGGAACAGGGGCTGTTTATTGGATCCATCCCATTTTACGTCCCATAATATCCGGGTTGTCCGGCGCTTTCGGCAGCTGCGCGGTCTCGGAAAAGCTGAAATACTCATTGCTCCCAAGACCTGCGGTCCGGTCCGCCCAATACTCCAGCCAGTCCAGGAAACGAAAGATCTTTCCTGTCTCCTTGTCACGCATGGGGATGATCCCGCAGTCGTTGGCCAGATCGTAATACCAGACAGTCCCGTAAGTATCCGGGTCAGAGCTGTTGACCACCAGAACACTGTCCATGCCGTCCCCCTCGGTACACAGGGCCACCAGTCCGTTATCAGCGGTAAAGGGAGCATCTTCGTCATAGAACTGGTCCATCTCCTCCTCGGTCATATGAAGAAAGTAGAGGATATGGTCGGGAGTGTAGGGGAAGGGCTTCTCTACAGAAGCTTCCTTCTGGCGCAGGGGCATGAGACCATAAAAGGGCTGGCTTCCGGCGCCGGCAATGGTGGTGATGAAACGGCGGTAGTCTTCCGGCAGCCGGATCCCTTTTTTCGCCTCAAAAGCGGCTGCCTCCTCTTCGCTTATGGGCGGTTCCCAGACCGGCGGCCATTGCCCGCAGGAAAAGGAAAATCTCCGGTCATGCAGCGCCTTGATCTTGGACATGATGCGGGCGATGCGCTGGTCATATGGTTCCGTCGTGTTCATTTCTGTCTGGCTCATAAATCGTTCCTCCGTGTATGGTTTTATTTGATCCTTATTTTATCAAACTTCAATCCGGTTTTCAATTCGGTATTATGGAGGATGGCCAGATATAATTTGGCCAGCCATGTACCGGAAATAATGCAACTTCCTGTCACAAAATGATTGAAATCCCACAAAGGATTCGTTATAATAGGTAGCACACCGGGGGGACGCCCCTTACAAAACAGAGTACTTAATTAGAAGAGGAGAGAATCGTCATGAAAAAAGTATATGCGACCGGCAACGCGCCGTCAGCCATCGGACCGTATTCCCAGGCAGTGCAGGCAGGGGACGTGGTGTTTGTATCGGGACAGCTTCCCATTGACCCGGCTACGGGAGAGTTTGCCGGGGAGGACATTGCCAGCCAGACAAGGCAGTCTCTGACCAACATCAAGGCGATCCTGGAGAGCCAGGGCCTTGGCATGGAGGATGTAGTGAAGACCACGGTGCTTTTGCAGCATATCAGCGATTTTGGGGCCATGAACGAGGTTTACGGGACCTTTTTTGAGGGAGATTACCCGGCCAGAGCCGCATTTGAGGTGGCTGCCCTTCCAAAGGGCGCTTTGGTTGAGATCGAGGCAGTGGCATACTGCAAAAAGTGATCGTGACAAAGGGCAAGATAGGAGTGGATGTTCCATGAGATATGAAATGAAACCAGTAGGCGTGTGTTCCAGCAAGATCTGTTTTGACCTTAACGGCAATGTGGTGACCAACGTGGAGTTTACCAACGGCTGCAACGGCAACCTGAAAGCCATCTCCAAGGTCATTGACGGGATGACGGTGGAGCAGATCGAGGGATATTTTATAGGCAATCTGTGCGGAAGAAAGAATACTTCCTGCGCGGACCAGCTGGCCCGTGTGGTGCGCAAAGCCTATGAGGAGTCGAAACAGGCCGGATGAGCGGATGGTCAAAAAGACCTGATGACATGAAGAAGGGTCCTGCAGCAGCAGGGCCTTTTTGAGGTAGGACGCGGCAGAGACCGCAGGATGACAGAACGTGAGAAAAGGCGGTAGGAGAATGGATAAATACGAGATGCTGAATCCCATGCAGAGGGAGGCTGTTTTCTGCACCGAGGGACCTCTTTTGGTGCTGGCCGGAGCCGGGTCGGGAAAAACCAGGGTCCTTACCCACAGGATCGCTTATCTGATCGAGGAAAAGCAGGTGAAGCCGTGGAACATCATGGCTATCACATTTACCAACAAGGCGGCAGGAGAAATGCGGGAGAGAGTGGACCGGCAGGTGGAGTTTGGCGCGGACAGCGTGTGGGTCAGCACCTTCCATTCCACCTGCGTCAGGATCCTTCGGAGACACATAGATTTTCTGGGGTATGAGACCAACTTCAGCATCTATGACACAGATGACCAGAAGACAGCCATAAAGCAGGTCTACAAGGCCATGGACGTGGACCGGCGGATGTACAAGGAGCGGGTGGTTATGTCGCAGATCTCCAGGGCCAAGGACCAGCTGATCACTCCGGCCCAGTACATGAAGTTTGCGGCGGGAAGCGTGTACGAGGAGACTATTGCCAAGATCTATGAGGAGTACCAGAAGTTTCTAAAGCGGAACAATGCCCTGGATTTTGACGATCTGATCGTGAAGACCGTGGAGCTGTTCCGGTCCCAGGCCCAGGTGCTTGACTATTATCAGGAGCGTTTCCGCTACATCATGATCGACGAGTATCAGGACACCAACAAGGCCCAGTTTGAGTTGGTGCGGCTGTTGGCGGAGAAATACAAAAATCTGTGCGTAGTAGGCGATGACGACCAGTCCATCTACAAGTTCCGGGGGGCGGATATCCGGAATATCTTGAACTTCGAGGATTCCTTTCCGGGGGCAAAGGTCATTAAGCTGGAGCAGAATTACCGGTCCACCCAGAATATTCTGGACGGGGCCAATGAGGTGATCAAAAACAACCGGGGGCGCAAGGATAAGACCCTGTGGACGGCCAATGACAGGGGAGAAAGCCTGGGATACCGGCAGTTTGACCAGGCGGAGGACGAGGCGGAGTTTATTGTGCGCAACATTTTGTCCAAGGACTATGCCTATGAGGACTGCGCGGTGCTGTACCGGACCAATGCCCAGTCCCGGGCGCTGGAGGAGCAGTGCATCCGGTTTAACGTACCCTACCGGCTGGTGGGAGGGGTAAATTTCTACCAGCGCAGAGAGATCAAGGACATTTTGTGCTATTTAAAGACCATCTCCAACGGAAAGGACGACCTGGCGGTGACCCGGATTGTCAACGTGCCGAAGCGGGGGATCGGGGCAGCGTCCATGGGAAAGGTGACGGTTTTCGCCTCCGCCAACAATTACAGCCTGTATGACGCCATGTGCCGGGCCAGGGTGATCCCGGGGCTTGGAAAGGCGGCGGACAAGCTGGGCCGGTTTACGGATCTGATCGGGGATCTTCGGGAGAGACTAAAGGGGGAGGGCTATTGCCTGAAACAGCTGATTGAGGATATCCTGACAGACACGGGCTACAAGGCGGAGCTGGAGGCCGAAGGCGACGTGGAGGCGGAAAGCCGTCTGGAAAATATCCAGGAGCTTATGGGCAAAGCTGCCAGCTACTGGGAGGAAGCAGAAAAACCTACGCTGGAGGAGTTTTTGGAGGAAGTTTCCTTGGTGGCTGATGTGGACGCCCTGGATCAGTCGGAGCAGAAACTGACGCTTATGACGCTGCACAGCGCCAAGGGCCTGGAGTTTGACCATGTGTATTTAAGCGGCATGGAGGAGGGGCTGTTCCCCAGCTATATGTCCATCATGTCCGGGGAAGAAGGGGACATGGAGGAGGAGCGGCGTCTTTGCTATGTGGGCATGACCAGAGCCAGGAAACACCTGATGCTTACAGGGGCAAGGGCACGGATGGTCAACGGGGAGACCAGGTACAGCCGGACCAGCCGGTTTGTGGAGGAGATCCCGGATGAACTTCTGGGAAGAGCCAGGAGAGACGCCGTAGTTTCTTTCGGGGAGAAAGAGGGGCTTGGGTGGAATGAGTCCGGGGATAAAAGCGGACAGAAAGACTTTGGGGCTGGGGGCAGCGGCGTTTTATCGGCATCAGGCCGGCCAAAGGGCGGCCGGGGGCTTAGCAGAGCGGGCGGGGGCAACAGCTTTCAGCCGGGATTCAACCCCTACGCGTCCCAGAATGCTCCCAAAAGCCAGCCAGGATTTGGGAAAAGCTTTTCGGTGGAAAAGGCCAAATTCCTGGACTATGAGATCGGCGACCGGGTGGTCAGCGTGAAATTCGGCGCCGGGGTCGTGGAAAATATCAAGGACGGACCAAAGGATTTTGAGGTGACGGTGAATTTTGATAAGGCAGGGGTAAAGAAGATGTTCGCCTCTTTCGCGCGGCTTACGAAAGAGGAATAGGGGATGATAGGAATCAGATGGTGAGGATGCCTATAAAGAATAAAATTTTCGTTAATTGGGAAAAATAAGATAGTAAATTCATGGAAATGGTGGTATAATGTACACGTAGGCAATGAGCAGGATCGAAAGGCGCACTGCAAAGCGGCGATGCCCCAATATTTCAATTGAGCAGCGCGAAAAAAGGATAACCAGGAAAGGAAGGATCGGACAATGAATAAATTTGACATCATGGGCAAGGATGCCATGAATCGCATGGAGGACATCATGAACTCCACAAGACTCAACGAATTCCTCCACAGAAAAGAGGAGGAGGACAAGAAGAAAAACGGTGTTCTGTGGGCGCTTGCCATTATCGGAGCCGTAGCGGCTATTGCGGCTATCGCATACGCTGTTTATCGTTTCTTTACACCGGATTATCTGGAAGATTTCGAAGACGATTTTGATGATGACTTTGACGATGATTTTTTTGAGGACGAGACAGATAAGGAAGTAAAGACAGAGGAATAAAACCAAAAAAGAACAGAGACAGGAAAGGGATGTTGCAGAAGGCAATATCCCTTTTCTTAAGAACAAGATAGTATCAGGAAGGGACTAAACGGTGAAAAAAGGACAGATTTATACAGGGATCGTGGAAAAAATGGAATTTCCCAACAGGGGGATCGTTTACATAGACGGAGAAAAGGCGGTTGTAAAAAACGGGCTTCCGGGCCAGGAGATCACGTTTGTGGTCAACAAGAAGAGAAACGGAAGATGTGAGGGGCGGATCTTGAAGTTGGAAAGTCCGTCGCCGCTGGAGACTTTCGAAAACCGATGTCCCCATTTCGGCGTCTGCGGCGGATGTCTGATGCAGAGCATCCCCTATAAGGAGCAGCTTCGCATCAAAGAAGAACAGGTGAGAGCCCTTGTGGGGCAGGTGGAGGAGATAAAACCCAGTCCCATATGGGAGGGATACCGCAACAAGATGGAATTTTCTTTTGGGGATGAGGTAAAGGGCGGCCCTCTGGCCCTTGGGATGCATCGGAGGGGGAGTTTTCATGATGTGGTCAACGCGGACTTCTGCCGCATCACCCACATGGATTTTACCCGGATCCTTTCCGCGACCAGGGAATATTTTGCGGAACGGCAGATCCCGTTTTATAAAAAGCTGCAGCATGAGGGGTATCTGCGCCATCTGCTGGTCCGCCGGGCGGTGAAGACCGGGGAGATTCTGGCTGCTCTTGTGACGTCGGGGCAGACGGGACTTCTTAAGGATCAGGGGATGGAGGAGCGGGAGTTGTTGGAGGGGTGGAAGGAACGTTTGTTGGCGCTCCCTGTTGAAGGCGCATTTGCCGGAATTCTCCATATCCGCAATGACAGTCTGGCGGATGTGGTCCAGAGTGATGGGACCACAGTGCTGTTTGGGCAGGACTTTTTTTATGAGGAGCTTTTAGGGCTGCGGTTTAAGATCTCTCCCTTTTCATTTTTCCAGACCAATTCTTTGGGGGCCGAGGTTTTGTACCGAACGGTCAGGGAGTATGTGGGGGAGACGCAAGGGAAGGTGATCTTTGATCTATACAGCGGCACCGGGACCATTGCCCAGATCTTGGCGCCTGTGGCGAAATCGGTGGTGGGCGTGGAGATCGTGGAGGAGGCGGTGGAGGCGGCCAGGGAAAACGCTTCCAGGAACGGCCTTGAGACCTGCCGGTTTATTGCCGGGGACGTGATGAAGGTTGTGGAGGAGTTGGAGGAGAAGCCGGATGTGATCGTGCTGGATCCGCCCAGGGACGGGATTCATCCGAAGGCTCTTAAGAGGATCATTGCGTTTGGGGTGGAGCGGATGGTGTATATTTCTTGTAAGGCTACCAGTTTGGTGAGGGATCTGGAAGTGCTTTTGGAAAATGGGTATCGGGTGGAGAGGAGTTGTTGTGTGGATCTGTTTCCTTCTACGGGGAATATAGAAACCATAGTGGCTTTAAGTCGCATAAAATAAGGGTTTTTAAGGCTTTAGAGGGTGTAAAAATGGGTGGTTTGCCACCGATTTGCCACCGCAATTCTGAAAAACCACCCAAAACGTTAAGAGAGGGCTGAACAGCGGTGAACTTTTGCTGTCGGCCCTCTTTTGGCATGCTATGAAGTTTTCCGGCCTGCTGCCTGTTCAAAGAGATCAACGGAACGTGCCGCCATGACTTCCGTATCATGTACATAAGTCTGCAAAGTGGTCTGGATGTTGGAATGGCCCAGCCGGGCCTGTACGTCCTTCACGTCAGCGCCGGATTCAATCAGGATCGTGGCGTGGGTGTGCCGCAGGGAATGATAATCAAAAGCAAGCAGCAGTTCCTTGTGGATCACCCTTGCACAATATTTGAAGGAATCCGTGGAAGTGTATTCGCCGTTTTCCGCTATGCAGACCATGCGGACACGGGGCAAGGCCGATTCAACGCACTTCTGGATAGGAACAATGCGCTGCATATCGTTCCCTTTTTCATCAACCTCTTTTTTCAGGACGTGGATCGTATAATATTCACTGTATTTCAGTTCGTTTTTCAGCTGGGCGGTGCGCTCCTGCTTTAATGCCTGATAAAGGGTATCGCCAAACTTCACGGTACGCATGGAAGATGCCGTTTTGGTAGTGGTGAAATACCATGAGGAACGCATTTCCTTTTTCCCGGTCTTTTCCACGGCCTTGCGGACATCAGCCCCGAAGTTCCGCTTTACAATCTGCTTATTGACGGTCAGGGTTCTGTTTTCAAAGTCTATGTCATCCCATGTCAAGGCAAAGGCTTCACTGATCCGCAGGCCCGTATAAAATCCGATCATCAGCGGGATATGGTAACGGGATCCGGTCGGGAACTTGTCAATGATCTGCTGCCATTCTTCCAGCGTCAGGATGATCCTTTCACGGGGCTTCTTCTCCACTTTGGGATATTTCACATAGCGCATAGGGTTAGCCGGAAGATAATGGAGCGGTTCAACGGCATAATCCAGCGCCGCACCGAACACGGACAGGATCCCGGTTATAGAGTGCTTTGCTAGCCCGTCCATTTTCAGCTTGTTGGCGTATTCCTGTAATGTGGCAGCAGTGACGGCCTTTAAGCGGTATTGACCGAACCGGGGCTTCAAATGCCCTTCCATGATCCGCAGATAGCCCACTTGTGTATTGTATTTCAGATTTGGTTTGCAGTACAGATCATACCACTGATCCAGATAGTCCGATACCGTGACATCAGAAGGTTCAAACAGCTGGCCCGCATTATTGTATTCATTGATTGCTTTGGCAAGTGCCGCTTCCGCTTCCTTTTTGGTCTTGAAGCCGCCCTTTTCCTTCTTCTGGCGTTTCCCGCCTACTGTGCCGAGATCAAAATAATAAGACCATGTTGCACCACGTTTTCTTGTTCCACCTGTCATAATTTACACCATTCCTTTCCATTCTGGCCGTGCGGCGGCTGTGGAAGGAAAAGGGATGTTTATTTATTGTTTGTGTTTTTTATCATGCAGATAGTTAAAAATTCGTAAATAAATATTTTCTTTGGTGGTGCTTTCCAAAAGATTCATTTCAGCAGAACTTATATAAATTTTCTGCCCGGATTCTTTTATGGTGATTTCCCACTTATCATCATAGGGGCTTTCATTTATTTCATACCCCAGCAATTCAAGATAGTCAAAAAAATGTGTTGTTTTCTTTAGTTCCT
>Ga0137308_102383_pt1 | contig 12792 bp, 11 predicted proteins | sample Inofrocosms_June_FD_97181 | JGI IMG/M metagenome (GOLD analysis project Ga0137308, IMG submission 97181) | Mouse cecal microbial communities from Vienna, Austria - N-Acetylneuraminic and N-Acetylglucosamine D2O microcosms_June | ecosystem: Host-associated > Mammals > Digestive system > Large...
ATGTTTGGAGCCGCCGGCTCCTGTCAGGCAGAGACGACTATTTTTACAGTTTTTCAAAATACCCGATACGGGGCAGCTCTGCCACAGATTTCCACCCGTCGCTTAACGGCTCTTTCAAAAACGGCGCCAGTTCTTCCGCAGTTCTTAATGTAATCTTTTCCACAGGAGGTACGGTTCCAGCCGGAAATGCCTCCAGAATCTGGTCATGGAGCAGCGTCAGGTATTTCAGGATTGCTGCGATGGGGCGTTTTGCCTTGCGGGCTGTGGCCTGGGACGGCACACCCACCACCCCTTCCGGTGTGGCATAGCGCTCAATGGCTGCATGGCCTTCTCCTTCGCTCCAGCGGCAGGGACGGCGGAATGGATCTGTGGACTTATCCATATGGCCTTCCGGCAGCATACCTTCCCCCAGTTTATCCTGTACATAGTCCATGTTCACCATGTCTTTAAACATGAGCAGAGCCACTGCTGTCTCTGCCTCGTCTGCATGTACAAAATGTGTCTCAAGGCTTAATTCACTGCCTGTGGGATAGAAAAACTCCCGGACAGCCCTGTGCCAGTCGATTACACGGAAAATTCCAGGCAGCTGGTAACGTTTGCAGAACTCCTGGATTGCCGATTCGATCATCCACAGATGTCCATGGTTGTTGATAAAAATAATCTTGCGGTAACCGTCATCCCAAAGTCCCAGCATGGTGTAAATCAAAGTCTCTTTCACCACTTCCTCCGGCATAATCACCGTTCCCGGCATACCGATATGATGGTAGGGATGCCCCCCATAATTCAACGGTGTAAAAGCCAGATTCACTTCATGGCCCTGCTTCTTCGTATAACGGCGCACCCCCTCAATGATCTGGGTACACATGAATGTATCCAGGCCGGTGTTATTGTGAAGGCCGTGATTCTCGGTGCACCCGATGGGAACAAATACAATGTCGTTCTTGCGGCGCTTCTCAATCTGCTCTGCACGGGGGGTATTCTGAATATAGGTGCCTGCCACCCCCAGTTCAGACGGGGACGGCACTCCGTACTCTTCCAGCACAGCGTCAAGCTGTTCCTCCGTCATGTCCCAGACTTCTTTCTTCATTTTCCCCACTTCGTTGTCCTCGAACAAAATAGCAGGGTCTTCTGTTGTAATCCATTTCTTGCCTGATTCATTTAGTGTAAGTTTCACTATCGATTCCTCCTAAATTTATTTTTTGCGAAACGTTTTTCTGTAGGCATATGGTATCACTGTTTTTCTTCTTTGTCAATACCCCGTATAAAATATATTTTTTTACATTTTAACAGATTTTTTATTGATTATTTTGTGTTTTCAGCTTATAATATACACAAATTCAGCCAATCTAACGCCCATTTAATGTCCTTTATTTTTCGTTTTTTAGAAAAACGTTTTAATTAATGTGGGGCTGGATTTTTTGAAGGGAGTCACTCAGACAATTATGTTCAGACGATGGCGAAGCTCCATTGTCTGCAGCCATTCTACGATACGGAGGTAACAATGACAAAACTATCAACTTCTCTTACTGTAATCAACAAAATTATCGGAGACGCCCCATTCCTGTTTGAAGGCGCATTCTCTGACGGTATTGCCTATGCAAAAAGACTGGGATATGATTGTGTGGAAATCCATGCCCAGTCCTCAGATGAATTGAAATCCCCTGAACTTGCGGGGGCTCTGGAAAAACATCAAATACGCATCAGCGCACTGGGCACAGGACGTTTATATGTGAATACAGGACTTTCTCTCACAGACCCTGATGCCAAAATACGGGCAGAGGCCATCTGTCAGTTAAAAGAATTCATCCATGCCGCCCAGCAGTTTCACTGCCTGGTAATTCTGGGCTGTATACGGGGAAATATCCCCAGTCCCAACGCACGTCCTGCCACACTGAAGCTTTTGGGTGAATCTATGAAAGAACTGGACCAGTATGCATCGACCCGGGATGTTACCATGGTATTTGAACCGATCAACCGCTATGAGAACAATTATCTCTGCAATACATATGAAATTGCAGATTTTCTCACAAAAAATGACCTGCACAATATTAAAATGATGATCGACACGTTCCATATGAATATCGAAGAACGGGATATCCGCCAGTCAATTCTGGATAATTGGGCCCACATTGCCTATGTACATTTTGCAGATTCCAACCGCTGGTATCCCGGCATGGGCCATCTTGATTTCCATATGATTCTTGAAACTTTGCTGTCAAGGGGGTATAATGGTACTATCAGTGCAGAATGTCTGCCTCTGCCCACAAAGGAGGAGGCTTCTGTCAGCTGGCTATCATCGGTAAAGGAGTTATTGAACTAGACATGGCCAAAAGAACGAAACCGGTGGGGATCAAAGATGTGGCAAAACTTGCCAATGTATCGATTTCCACCGTTTCCAATGTACTCAATGGTTCTAAAATGGTAAGCGCCGGCCTGCAGGAGCGGGTCATGCAGGCGGTTGACGAATTGAATTATGAAGTAAATCTGGTAGCCCGGGGGCTGAAAAGCGGAAAAACAAACACCGTTGCGGTCATAGTCCCTTCCATCACAAGTGTATTCTTTCCGCCGCTGCTAAAAAGCATTCAGGATGCGGCAGATCACGAAAGCTATTCCATAAATGTGTTCGGCACCAGCGGTTCTCTGGAAAAAGAGAAAAAATATATCCAGACTCTGAAATCACAGTGGGTGGACGGCATTCTGCTCTCTTCCTGTATAGATACCTCTGACAGCAATTCGGGAGCATATATTGAATATCTGTCAGCGTTAAATACGAATGGCACGCCAATCCCGCTGATCTGTCTGGAATCTGCCATATCCTCCAGCCTGGATGCCGTTATCGTGGATGACATGAACGGATTGAAGACAGCCACAGAGCATCTGATCTCACTGGGCCGCCGGTCCATTGCCTATATCGCCGCCCCGTCCGCTTTTTCCATGGGCAAGTCCAGGCGGGACGGATATCTCACCGCACTGGCTGTCCACCAGATCCCCATCAACGATCAGCTGATGATTGATGGAGATTACACACCTGCCAGTGGATACCAGTGCATGAAAGCACTCCTGAAGCGAGGACTTTCCATCGATGCCGTAGCGGCAGGAAATGACCAGATGGCCATCGGCGCTATGCGCGCTATTTTGGACGCCGGACTGGAAATCCCCGGGGATATTGCCGTCACCGGCTATAATGATAATTTCCCGGCATCCCTGGTGCAGCCTTCCCTTTCCACCATCCATGTGCCCAAAGAGGATATGGGGAAAACCGCGTTTGAGCTTTTCCTGCGGCGCCTGAATAATCCGGAGGCTTCTCATATCCATCTGTGTCTGAACGGCAGCCTGGTAATCCGAAACTCCACCGACCCGGAAGCAAAAACCCAGTGGAACCTGCAGAACTGGTAAATTCTGCAGGTTCCACTGGGTCTTGTTTTAGGGAAGGCCACAAAAGCAGTGCCGCCCCATTTGTGGGCTGCACTGCTTTCCTGTATAAAAACGTTCTCTTTTATTCCATCTTATTCCACTTCGCTGAGTTTTACCGGTCTGCCTTCACGAAGGGATTTTCCTGCTGCAAATGCAATACGCACTGGTTCCAGACCATCTTTTCCGGTAACAGGTACTGGAGTATCATTCTGTACGCTGTCGATAAATTGTTTTACTTCTTCGATAAACGCATCGTTGTATCTCTCCAGGAAGAACCAGGTTGGTTTCGCAGCTTTCACGCCTGCGCCTGTGCTCACATATGCCTCGTTCTCAATCTTGTTGTTATCCTGCACACATCCTTTTTCACAGTGTACTTCCACACGCTGGTCGTATCCGTAAGGAGCCTGACGGCAGTTGTCGATCACGCCGATGGCTCCGTTTTCGAATTTCAGAGTCACAATGGCAGTGTCCACATCGTCATAGTCTGCAAAACGTGGGTCTACCAGGCATGCACCTGTGGCATATACTTCTGTCACTTCGCTGTCCGCCAGGTAACGCACCATGTCAAAGTCATGAATCATCATGTCCATGAAGATTCCGCCGGAAACTTTTACATACTCCATAGGCGGTGCTTCCGGGTCTCTGGAGCACACTTTTACCACAAATGTCTTGCCAAGCTCGCCGGAAGCTGCCACATCGCGCACTCCCTTATGGCTCTTGTCAAAACGTCTTACAAATCCCACCTGGAGTTTCACGCCGCATTCTTCTACCACTGCCAGGGCTTCTTTGATTTTTGCAATATCTGTGTGAATTGGCTTTTCACAGAAGATATGTTTTTTTGCCTTTGCTGCTTTGATCACAAAATCTGCATGTGTGTCTGTGGAAGAACACACAAATACAGCATCCACATCCGGGCTGTCAAATACTTCCTGTGGATCGCTGGTACATTTTGCGATTCCAATAGATGCAGCCCATGCCTTCATCTCATCGTTCATAAATGGATCTGCTGCTATTACAATCTCTGCCCCTGGAATAGAATTCTGCACATTTGCAGCATGAAGTTTTCCGATACGTCCAGCTCCCAAAAGTCCAATTCTTAATTTTTCTGCCATTTTTTTCTATCCTCTTTCTCTATTATTTTATATATTTCAGGCACTTGCCAGATATCCACCCCATAATTTTCAGATAGCTGCCAAACATTGCTTTCATAGCCAGAGGTTGGGCAAAACAAACAAATAAGGAGCGAATTCAAAACGGTTTTGAGCTCCGTTTTGTTTGTTTTGCCCAAACTCGTGACTCCTGAAAACCCCGCAGCAATTATCTATTTTCTATCAATTGCCGCTTTCACTTTTTTCACAATATGTTCTGCCGTAAGACCGAACCTCTCCTCCAGGTAATCCTGAGGTCCTACTTCTCCAAAGACATCTTCCACTGCCACATATTCCACCGGTGTGGGGCATTTCTTGCTGAGCACTTCTGTCACTGCACTGTACAGCCCGCCGATTTTATTGTGGTTCTCCGCTGTTACCACTGCTCCTGTGGCTTTTGCATATTTTTCCACCAATTCTTCATCCAGTGGTTTTACAGTAAACATGTCCACAACGGTGATTTGAATCCCCTCTTTTTTCAAAATCTCAGCCGCTTCCATGGCCATGGCAGTCATGATGCCGCATGCAAATACCACAGCGTCTGTTCCGTTTTCTTTTACTACGATACCTTTTCCGATTTCTGCTTTAAAGCCATCCTCATACATTTTCATGTTGTTTTTGCGGCCCACACGGATGTATTTGATGCCTTCTATATCTTTGCACTGCTCCAAAACGCTTTCCAGCATAGCAGCATCTGTGATGTCGAATACATATGCACCAGGAATGGCACGGTATAAAGCCATATCTTCAAAAGGCATATGGGTTCCGCCATTGAATGCCGCACACACGCCAGGGTCTGTACCGATTACAGTCACAGAGTTGCCTGCATAAGCACCGGATAAGAAAATCTGGTCAAAGCAGCGGCGGGATGCAAACGGGCCAAAAGTATGCACAATCGGTTTATAACCAACCGCAGACATTCCTGCCGCAATCCCCATCATATTCGCTTCTGCGATTCCGCAGTTGATGGCACGGTCCGGGTTTGCAGCGGCCCATTTGGCTGTACCGATACATCCCATCAGGTCAGCGTCCAGGTAAATCACATCTTTATCTTCTTCGGCGAGACGGGGAATTGTCTCTCCTAATACTTCTTTAAATGCGCGGTCTTTTTCACCATTATATACAACCTTCATCACCAATTCTCCTTCCTGTTATGCCAGTGCCGCCAGTTCTGCTCTCAGTTCGCCAAGCCACTTATCATATGTCTCCGCAGGCACATTCATGGAATGATTTCCCATGGTTTCTTCTACTTCTTTGACACCTTTTCCTTTTACTGTATCCAGAATCACAGCGATGGGCTTATCTTCTGCTTTTTTGGTCAGAGCGTCATACAGCTGTCCAAGGTCGTTTCCGTCAATGCGTACTGCCTCGAAACCAAACGCCTCGAATTTTGCTCTCAGGTCACCGGAATCCAGAATGTCTTTTGTATAGCCGTCCAGCTGTTTCTTGTTGTTGTCAATGAGCCATACCAGGTTTGTCACTTTCTTAGCCGCGGTGAACATGGCTGCTTCCCACACCTGTCCCTCGTCGCTCTCTCCATCGCCTACGATTAAGAAGGTTCTGCTGTCACGGCCTTTTAACTTATCGCCCATTGCCATACCCACGGCCAGAGATGTTCCCTGTCCCAGAGAACCGGTGGTCATATCCACGCCGGGAGTTTTCTGGCGGTCACAGTGGCTTGGAAAGTTTGTTCCTGGCTGATTCAGCGTCTTAATGTCTTCATAGGGGAAGAATCCTTTCAGTCCCAATGCCGCATAGACAGAAGGACCGGCATGTCCTTTTGAGCAGACCAGTTTGTCCCTGTCCTCCATTTTCGGATTTTTCGGGTCGTATTTCATAACAGCGCCATATAAAACGGCCAGAGCGTCTGCAACACTTAAAGAACCTCCCACATGACCGAATCCCCTTGCCTTAAATTCTTCTACAGCGCCGATTCTGATCTCCAGTGCAAAACGCTGTAATTCTTTTTCCAACTGCTTGTCCAGCATAAAAAATCCTCCTTTTCGTCAGCCCGGCTGCCGTTTGCACTGCAATTGTGCAAGCAGCAGCCTGTGCCTTACTGATTCACATGAAATATCTTGTATTCGGAATGTGCAGACAGATGCACAGTTTCGATTACAGGTTATTACAGACGCGCAACGCCGCTCTTTCTTGCAGCTTCTGCCACAGCTTTTGCAACGGCAGGACCTACTTTTTCATCAAAAGCAGCCGGAATGATGTAATCTGCAGACAGTTCCTCATCGGAAATCAGATCTGCCAGAGCCTGAGCTGCTGCAATCTTCATCTCATCGTTGATATCACTTGCACGTACATCGAATGTACCGCGGAAAATGCCAGGGAATGCCAGCACGTTATTCACCTGGTTGGGGAAGTCGCTCCGTCCTGTGGCAATGACTGCGGCACCGCCTGCCTTTGCTTCATCCGGGAAAATCTCCGGTGTGGGATTGGCGCATGCAAAGATAATTGCATCTTTGTTCATGGTCTTTACCATCTCTGTTGTCACTGCACCCGGAGCGCTGACGCCGATGAATACATCTGCACCAACCAGCATGTCAGCCAGGCTTCCTGATTTTTTCTCCAGGTTGGTCACTTTTGCCATTTCCTCTTTGATGGGGTTCATGCCCTCCGGACGGCCTTCATAGATGGCGCCTTTACGGTCGCAGAGAACCACATGTTTCACACCGCTGGACATGAGCAGTTTTGCAATGGCAATGGCTGCTGCGCCTGCACCGTTCATAACCACTTTGACCTGGTCCATTTTCTTATTGACAACTTTTAAAGCGTTCATCAATCCTGCCAGAGTGATCACAGCTGTTCCGTGCTGGTCATCATGGAAAATGGGAATATCACAGCGTTCTTTCAGCTTCTTCTCAATTTCAAAACAGCGGGGAGCTGCAATGTCTTCCAGGTTTACACCGCCAAAGCTGCCTGAGATCTGGTAAATGGTTTCCACAATGGTGTCCACATCCTTGCTCTTGATACACATGGGGAAAGCGTCCACTCCGCCGAATGCTTTAAAGAGTACGCATTTTCCTTCCATTACAGGCATGCCGGCTTCCGGTCCGATGTCGCCCAGCCCCAATACAGCTGTACCATCTGTCACCACCAGACACATATTGTGGCGGCGGGTCAGTTCGTAACTTTTATTCACATCTTTCTCAATTTCCAGACAGGGCTGCGCTACCCCAGGTGTATAAGCCAGAGACAGATCCTCTTTTGTTTTAACCGGAACCGTGGCAATAACTTCGATTTTGCCTTTCCATTCTTCATGTAATCTCAACGATTCTTTTGCGTAATCCATAATAAAATGCCTCCATTATATTTTAACATATTTCATTCTAATGTCTAATAGAAATTACTGGGCTGCTCTGGGGAGTGTGGAACCTCCATAGGGCATCACAATCACAGACGCGTCTGCCCCCTGCTTGTTCATAGCAGTGTCAAAAGCTTCCTGTATGGTGCTGTAAGGCTCCATAAACAGTGTTTTCACAAAATCCGGTTCCATATCTGATACCAGATAAATCTCTGCCCGTTCCAGCACCATGGCAATGGCTGCCGCTTTATGGCCGCCCAGTTTGAAATCTGCCTGTACCCGTTCTATCAAATCCTGGGGTTTTTGTGCTTGTGTCAGCCATTCTTCGAAAGTCTTTTCACCCAGGCCTTCCTTACAGGAACCCACAAGGATAATGGTTCCCCCATCCTTGATGGCGTGCTTTGCGTTGTCCAGCGCTTTTTGTGTCTGGTACAGATTCAGGTCTTTCGGTGCGCCGCCCTGGGAGACAATCACAATGTCTGCCCGTTCTTTTATTTTCTTCTGATACAGCTGGTCCAGAAATGCGCAGCCTTCCCGATGTGCTTTTGTCACATCCCCGGCCACTGCCCGGATGACCTTTTTGTGCTCATCCAATACCACATTCAGGATAAAGTCAATACCGCAGACAGCCGCTGCTTCCTCAATGTCTTTTCTCAGAGGATTGGTGGTGATATTTCCCGCACACGCCTGCTGTTCCACCATCATGCTGTGGTTTGCCTGAATGGCGGCTCTGGTGGAAACTCCGGGCATAATGGCCTTGGCTCCGCCGGAATATCCGGCAAAATAGTGATACTCAATGTTGCCCAGGCAGATTCTCTTGTCCGCCTCTGCCACTGTACGGTCAATATCCACAGGAGTTCCGTGGGCGGTTTTTCCCATGTGTACGCAGTCTGACGTGTCTGAATCCACACACTTGATTTCCCGGTAAGCCCTCTCCCCTGCCAGCTTCTTCATTTCTTCTTCTGTATGGCATCTGTGGCTTCCCAGCGCAAAGACAAGGGTAATGTCTTCCGGCTTCACCCCAGCGCCGTACAGTTCATCCAACAAAGCCGGCATCACCACATAGGTGGGCATGGGACGGGTAATGTCACTGGTAACCACTGCGATTTTCTCTCCAGGTTTTACCAGCTCCCTCAGATAAGGGCTTCCGATAGGGGCATTCAGAGCACGGCGTACTTCTTCTTCCCCAGTCAGGTCATATTCCACCTGATTGGGCGTGAGCACCTCCATCAGATTCTGGTCTGGGATGTTCACTTCCTGCGTGGATGCGCCGATTCCAAGTTCTATTTTCATCGCCTTACTCCTTTGTAATGCCTGCGCCATGGCGCAGTGCTTTCACAACCGGAAGTTCTTCGCCTGTCAGGAAACGAATCAGCGCGCCACCGCCTGTACAGATATAGGAAATAGCCGCTGTCTTATCATATTTTGTGGTAGCTGTGATGCTGTCACCGCCGCCGATAACCGTGTAGGCTTCTGTGTCGCCCAAGGCTTCCCATACTGCTTTTGTTCCGTATTCTGTGGCTTCTTCTTCGAAAATTCCCATGGGGCCGTTGACAAACACAGTCTTGGACTCCCGGATATATTTCTGATATGCTGCCGATGTGTCTGCACCAATGTCTGTCAGCCCTGCCTGCTCTGGAATGCTGCCGATTTTGGCTTCTTTGCGGACGCCGCCTTCTGTATAAGCCAGGTCTGTGGGCAGAACAATCTTATCCTGATATTTTTCGTAAATAACTTTTGCCTTGTCGATGTATTCTCCGTAATTGGATTTCAAAATGAAGTCCATGCTTCCTTTGCCAATGTCCTCTCCCTTTGCCGCCAGAAGAATATTGGCCACCAGACCGCCTGTGAGAATGTGGTCTGCAACGGATGCGTTCAGCACCGTTTCCATCATCAAAAATGCGTCTGCAATCTTTGCCCCGCCCAGGACAAATGTACAGGGACGTTCCGGAGCTTCCATCAACTCCGACAATACACAGTATTCTTTCTCAAACAAACGGCCCATGGCAGATGGAAGCACCTGCTCAAAGCCACACAGGGACGGCTGGTCTCTGTGGGAAGCCGCAAACGCGTCACAGACATACAAATCCGCCAGCGGAGCCAGCCTGCGTACCAGAAGAGTCTGTGCCTGTTCTTCATGGCTCAGGCAGAGTTTCTGCTCAAATAAGGTCTGCTCCTCGGATACAAAACGTACGTTGTCTAAAAGCAGGATCTCTCCCCCATTCAGAGACTGAATCTTCTCGATTGCCGCCGGTCCGCATACATCCGGAATAAACTGGACTTCTTTTCCCAGAAGCTGGGACAGCACTTTGCTGTGAGGTTCTGTGGTATAGAAATTCTTATATTCAATATCGCTTCCCTGATGTGCCATAAGCACCAATTTGGCACCTTTCTCGGAGAGTTCCTTGATTGTGGGCACACAGGCTTCGATTCTGGCCGTACTCTTTAACGTCCCTTTTTCACGGTCCACCGGCTGGTTGATATCCACACGGCAGAGGACGATTTTATCCTTTACATCAAATTCATCAATGGTGCGAATTCCAAAGCGCATAATGGATTCTTTCCCCTTTCACGCAATATTTAACTTTGCATGTTCCCGGGCACATTTTTGCACAATACCCCCGAAAACTTCTCTATTTCTGCAAAGGGCGGGGCTTTTTACTGCCCCGCCCCTAAGATGACTAAATGAAACTATATTATTTTCATTCCTTCTATTTAAAACGGCCAATGTTCAGATACTCATTTGTCTTAGCAGTACCTTCTGCACCGTCTGTCTGCATACCGCATGCAGCACGGATAGCATCCATTGTCTCAGGAATGGTAACACTCTCCTGCGGAATGTTGATGGCGTACATAATGTCGTTGCCGCTCTCTACAATGCTGTCTTCCCACAGACCGATCTCATACATATCTCCTCTGGGATTTCCCAGGTCACGGGCATATTTGAACAGAGACGCATTGCCCTTGAATCCATCGTCAATGCGTACCACGCGGATACGAGGATGTTTCTCGAATGCTTCCAGAGCCATCTCTTTTGTGATTTTCTGTTTTCCGGTAGCTACCACAGTGATAATATGTCCATGGGTAACCGGTGTATGAACCAGAATACCGGTTGCATTGATGTGAGGCATAATGGTCATAAGGTCAACTGCCTGATGAGACGGAGCTTTGTCCATCTGAAGAGCATTTGTCAGGCCGCGGTGATAATCACCTGGGTCAGCTACACGGCGGATAATGGTGATTGCCACTCTCTCAATGCCGTATGCACGGTCCAGACAATCTACGGAACGAATCAGACCAGTTGTGTTGCAGCTTGTCAGCTTCAGGTAGTCTTTGTTGACACCTTTTTCATAGTTTGCATAGCCATGGAAGAACACATCTGCAACGGAGTTCTTCTCTCCGCCTTGGAAGATAGCTTTTACACCTTTTTTCTCATAGATTTCTTTATTCTTAGCACCGACTCCTCCCGGGGAAGAATCCAGCATAATATCTACTTTATCAATCAAATCATTAAATGTACCAGATACAGGAATTCCCAGCGCTTCAAACTGAGATTTATCTCCTCCATCTACAAGATACAGATCATAAGGCATTCCTTTTTCATGTAATGCACGGATTGACAGTGTAGGCGCCAGATCAGCGACTCCTACCAGTTCCATGTCTCCTTGCTGAGCAACGCCGTCTGCAAGACGCTGGCCAATTGTTCCATATCCGGCAACGCCGACTTTGATTTTTGCCATTGTTTCTTCTCCTCTCGTTTCAGAATTGGTTTATTTTCTATTGATTATGTGTTTGTGATTTGATTATAAAGTATTGGTGAAGTTTTTGCAATATGTTTTTGTTGTTTTTTTGAAAATTTTTAAAGGAGCAGTCACGGCTGTATGGCCGTGACTGCTCCTTATATTTACCCTCTGATATTTACTGCCTAATTTACCGGATATAAATCAGACGGATCTGAAAAATTAATGTATTCCACTTCACCGATGTCTCCAGTTGATGACAATGGACAGACCGTATAGTAATTTGATTCGCCTCCAATTGTCAGTTTTACAAAATGGTGCCAAACACCCCAGTCTCCACTGCCTTCGGGATAATCCCAATAGCAATTATGAATCTCATCAAAGCCGCCGATCCTCTGTGCAAAAAGGCACAGCATAGCCGGAGAAATATAGGAATCCCACCGATAGCTTTTGAAACAAGGGGCATTCGGCAAGGCCGCCAGATCCACCGCATCTCCACTAACATTTGTTAAATATTTGAAAAGTCCCGGTGTATTTAAATACAAGCAGACACTCTCTATTTTCTCAAATGAAGTCATTTCCGGAGTGGTATGCTCCGCAATGATACCATCGGCCCAGGCGGATGCAGCCTCTGTATAGTCCAGAACATTCCAGGTAAGAGTCTGCGCGGCTGCATAACCGTCCATGCCATATTCACGCAATTCAGCTGTATATACACCTGAATCTTCAAACTCTAAGTATCCAATATATCCGCCATCTACCTTCTTCAGATCCTGATTATAATCACTGGTTTTCAGAAAATGGATATCGTCAAAGTACTGCTCTCCACTCCATTTTTGTACATTGGCCAGAACACTTTTTTCATTTGAAACCAGGTCAATGGAACTGGGATCCGGATTTTCGGTCTTAATATATATGGGACGCATACTTCCAGAATATAACTCTGTCCCTGATGGATCAAGGAAATACAACTCATAGGAATAAACGGCTGGTGACGTCCTCTGCAGATCAAAGTTTCCTATATTGACCTGAGTCACACTGCTCCACTCTCCACATACTTTTGTGTTCCCGTCTATCGCAAAAGAACGTACTTTCATATAATAAGACATTCCCTGGTATAAACGAAAGAAAGACAAATCCGCATAACCAAGTCCATTCCATTGTTTATTTTCATATG
>Ga0137308_102384_pt1 | contig 12788 bp, 13 predicted proteins | sample Inofrocosms_June_FD_97181 | JGI IMG/M metagenome (GOLD analysis project Ga0137308, IMG submission 97181) | Mouse cecal microbial communities from Vienna, Austria - N-Acetylneuraminic and N-Acetylglucosamine D2O microcosms_June | ecosystem: Host-associated > Mammals > Digestive system > Large...
AAACAAAAATATTAGGAAATGTGTCACCAGCCTTATCGCCGGAATTACTCCAGCGAAGGCTTATCTTTCAAATTGCAGATACATGACAATATGGCTGTTAAACATATAGTCGCCCTCTCTGTGTATCATAAGCGCCCCTGTGCTTGGGGTGTCTCCTAATGGACTTTCATAGCACCCATATTCATACCCATAAAACATATCATCTTCGTCTGCCATACTGCCAAAGTCATCTTCCAGAAATCTGGAAATTGCTGTGCAAAAGTAGCTTCCCAATTTTTCTCCATATTCCTCTATTAGTATTTTAATCCCTTGGCTTATCAAAAATGGTTCTATTCCATGTTCGCTCAACATAAGGTCAAAACACGTTACTTCAAATCCCTTTTCTAAAATCTCATTTGTTATTTCTTCGTATGTTTTCATTGTAAATTTCTCCTTTTATTTATTTCCCCGTCATGCCGCTAGGTCAGCAATCCTACATTTTTCAAAATAGCTTATTTTTTATAAATCCAGTTATCTTTTGTTCCAGATATCATCTATTTCCTGTAAAGCAAAATCTCCAGAACCAATGGAAAACAATTCTTTGCCCTTTTCATCTAATACAGTAAATTCCCAACAAAAGATACCTTCATATTGCAATTCACAAAAATCTTCCTCCTCGAAATCTTCTAATATAGATGGTTCATCAATAAAAGGAGATTCGTCTGTCCTAACGCTATATCCTGTAAAATGGCTTCCATTTTTACTGGCGTAAAAATCATTTTCATCCCATGAACAGAATCCAAAGAAAACTGCCCCTTCTATGTGTGCGCTTAATTCATCACACATTCCACGATTGTCACCTGAATCCATATCAAAATAAACCAATCCATCATCTTCTGTACCATTAAAGAAATATTCTTCATAATCTTCATATTTCTTTGCTGCATCAATCACCTGCTCTGCTGTTGCCCCATAAACCCATATATGGGAATGCGCAGAATCCCATTCATCCTTCGTTTTAAAAAAGTTTTTCATCTGTTATATTTCTCCTTTCTTTTTTGCCTGCTTCCCTTTCATCCACTTACCAGAAATTTCTGATTTCCAATGCATTTCCCTATCCCAACAGGCAGTTTGTATATTTTGCATTGGATTAGGCAATAAAAAAGCAGATATGTCAGAAATCCTAAGATAACTAACATATCTGCTCTTTATTGCAGTTTCTTTATAAGTCCATTTTCACCTGTATTCTCGGTGATTCATTTTTACGGGATAAAAGTGCAACCGTCTCAACGTGTGTATCATTGTCCAAACCTATTCTGAAATCTTTTTCAATAATCGGCAGCTTAAACCGAATTGATTTAAGCCACTGACCATTGGGTTTGCGTTCCTCATAAATCTGTATTTCTGCTATCAATGCTTCGATAAGCTGTCTACGCTCCACATCGTTCATGGCGAAATATAACTTGTCAAAACAAATCAATACCTTATAAATATTATCACCTGTGATTTTCTCTGCTTCAATGGATGTCTTTTTCGCTCTGGCATCAATCAACTGTGATTCCAATTCCTCTATCTTGTCATACATCCGATAAAGCCTGTCATCAAGGTCTGACTTTCTTCTGATATAATGTCTGTCGTCTGGGTCAAGATTATCAATTTCATCTATCAGCTTAGACTTGATGGAGTAATCTTGACGGAGCTGTTTTTCATAATTTGTTATTTCCTGCTCTATGGCAGTTGTATCAACTTTCATGTTGATTTTTTCCTGCATCATCGCCGCAAAATTAGGATTGCTGACTAACTTCACTATTACCTCGGCTATGGCATCGTCGAGAAGTTCTTCCCGTATCTGCTTTTTATAATCGCATTTGTGTCCCCGCTGCATACCACGATGTTTACACCCATAATAGAAAAAATCCTTATACTTAGTGCCATCCTTTCTATGTTTGATGCTCTTATTCCCATACATCCCTACACCGCACAATGGACACTTCACAATCCCAGAAAGCAGATGCGTCCGCTCATCTTTCCCCTTGTTGATGTGTTCGTACTTTTTCGCCTGTACAATTAACTTTGCCTGTGCAGCGTTCCAGACTTCCTCTGAAATGATAGCTTCATGCAGCCCGTCCACCAGAAGAAAATTATCCTGCTCTACAAGATGGTATTCATTTCGTGTTCCGTGGATTTTTTCTGTTTTTCTGCGTCCATAAGCAATTTTACCGCAGTAGACTGGATTTTTCAATATCGAGCGGACTAAATGGGAATCAAAAAGAGGGTTCTTCCCATTCTGACGCTGTATCTTTCGGATTCCGTGATTTTCCAAATACTTTGAAATTCCATTTGCACCAATGTCTGTATTCACATACTGGTCATAGATTGTTCGGATTGCAACCGCTTCTTCTTCGTTAATTTCCAATTTACCATTTACAAGCTGGTATCCATATGGGGCAAACCCGCCATTCCATTTTCCCTCTCTGGCTTTTTGGATTCTTCCCTCCATTGTCTGTACTCGGATATTCTCACGCTCAATTTCAGCTACCGCCGACAATACGGAAATCATCAGCTTGCCCGCATCTTTGGATGAATCAATTCCATCCTCCACGCAGATTAAATTTACTCCAAAATCCTGCATGACCTGCAACGTAGAAAGGACATCTGCTGCATTTCTTCCAAAACGTGAGAGCTTAAACACCAACACATACGAGATATTATCTTTTCCCGATTTTACATCTTCCATCATCTGTCTGAATTGCAGCCGCCCCTCAATCGACTTGCCCGACTTTCCTGCATCCTCATATTCGCCTACAATTTCGTAATCGTTGAAATCTGCATATGCTTTCATCCTTGCCCTTTGTGCATCCAATGAGTAACCGTCAATCTGCATGGTTGTGGAAACTCTCTTATAAGTGTAAACTTTTACTTTTTCTTTCTTCATAATAACAGCAACTCCTTTTCCAAACCAAAACCGTGGTATTCACTTCCTACGCCAAAAATTGTATCAGCGATTCCCTGAAACAACAAATGTGCGATTTAGGGGAATTTCTGAGTTACTGCCATATTCCCTGTTATGACTGCCATCGGGCATATCGTCTATGCCCAGCTCCGAAGCATATTTCGCTATCAGATTCGCCAACAGGTCAGCTAAACCATTCCATTCATCGCCAATGAGCATATCCCGATACACCTCCTTTATAACTCTGTTATAGCAAGACTAATGGCAAGAGCCTTATCAACCCTTGCCATCGCTTCAGCAGGCATCATGCCCATATACTGTTTTAACCTTTTCTTATCTACTGTGCGGATTTGCTCAAGCAAAACAATGGAATCCCTGTCAAGCCCCTCAAAATTCTTCGCCTCGGCATGTGTTGGTAACTTCGCTTTTGTCTTGCCCGTAATAGCGGCAATAATAACCGTCGGGCTGTGCCTATTGCCCGTATCATTGGAAATGATAAGTACGGGTCGTGTGCCGCCCTGTTCCGAGCCGATAACGGGATTCAGCTCTGCGTAGTAAATGTCACCACGCTTTATAATTCTGTCCATAATGTCTGACCTCCTATCTGAAATTTAGGCAGATATGTCCTGCCTATGTAACAGCCAGACACAAGGAAGTATTTAAGGTCAGGTGAGCATAAACAAGCTCTGTTTCCATAGACCGCCTTGCATCTGGCTTTATGATAAAAGGCATTTTCTATTTGTCCTCGACACCCCGAAAATGCAAAAGCGTTGTTCACGCAGGGAAGTCGCCAAACGGTCAGCAGCGAACTGACGCCACGGGAGTTTCACCCCAACTGTCGGTCTGACAGAGCCGCCCTCATTGCCTGCGACGGATTGAGTACCGTTCGGGCTGTGACTGGACGGGAGTACCATTGTTCTCTTTGTGGGTCATGGCGAAATCGGGAGCTGCCCGATATTTGGAGTCGGCATTTATCCGCTCACCACCTTTCATCGCTTTCTGCTTGTCGGCAGGTCATGGCGTACCGCTGCACACGCTTTGTCCATCTGATTCACAAAGAGGAAGTGTTTGACGAATGGGTATTCGGTTGTCAATGAACATTGGGAAACTCCATTGAAAAGCCCCTCACTTTTCCAAAGGAAAAAGTGAGAGGCTTGAGCGGAAGAAATTTTTATTTTTCCAGAAATTTTTTTAGCTTGGCTAATATTCTCCTTTTTCGGTCATTGATTGTCTTTTGTGGGATACCCGAAATTCCCGACCATTTCCTTTCCGACATTTCTTGAAAAAAGAGTGCATTTACCAACTTCTGTTCATCTTCGGATAATGTTGCAAGAGCAGAATGCAACTTGTCCAACATCATCCTATGGACAACGCTTTCCGCAACATTTACCGCTTCATCAGCGATGAAATCAATACTGTTGTCATCGTCGCTTTCAAAAGCTTCTAAGGATAACAGGCTGTTGTCTATGTCGAGCTTCTTTAGATAACGCCAACGCTCCTTATCACGATAAAACTCAACATAGTGCGTCTGTTCCGTTTCAATCAGACAGCCCTGCACTGGAATAAAGAGCTTGTCCGCATAAGTCCCATCCTTTTCTCTGCGTTTGCAAAATTCTTTATAGGACAGCTCTGTATAGCTGCCATTTTCTTTGATATATACCTTTCTTGGTGCGTATTTCACCGTAAGTACCTCCAATCTGAATTTTTTTGAAAATCCAGATTGGCAGGCGGTGAACGGCATCCAGTCCCAGAAACAGCCTTGCGGCGTATTTCCCTAAAAAACGACAAAATAAAAACCGCAAAGGATGTCAGACCTTTACGGTTTTGGTAATATTTATTTCTATTATGTAGAAATATGACTTCTACTTTAAGGGTATAAGTGTTCCACGAATTGACATGGATTTTTTTAACAAACTATCCACCAATCCTTTATGTAATATACAAAAATAAAAACCGCTTCGGATAAGCGATTGTCCTGCTATTCCAAAGCAACACATAAGAACTCCCTCCAAAATATAAAACAGGTTTGGAGGGAGTTCGTTATTCATTTGGGCATAGCAAAATCGCCCACCAAAATCACCGTTTTTTTTATTTGGTGGGCAATAAAGAATTGCTTAACAAACTTTCTTTTTCTTTGAATAAAACAAAGCAACTATTATTAGTAACACACTGATACTTAAAAGCCATATCTTCGTTATAAAATTTCCTGTTTCCATAGAAAACAAATATAAAATATTAGTGTCTGATATACTTCCAAGATAATTGAACAAAAAATATCCTATTGACACCAAATAACCTGCTATAACCGAATTGCTTAGCACTGCCACAAGAAAGCCAATACTTCCCAAAGCCGTTTCGCTTATTACAGTTCCTATAACATAACTCACATAAGGGAAAGTACAATTTTTCATTGTCATGATTTTTGCAAATACACTCGTCAATAAGACAAGCATTATCATAGCCATAACAACTCTTATGAATAAAATCATCCATTGTGGCATCCTTCTGGTAAGCACCACTTCCCGTATTGTCCGTTTCTGCTCTGCGGCATAGAGCGGTACAATTAACAATATTCCAATGAGTATTACCGATTGCTCCAAACATTCTGCTGAATGGACTTCATCCAAATTTTCAATTCCCCGTAGAACAGGAACAATCAACAAATACAATATCGCAAGTAATAAATTATTTTGTATGGATAGATGAAAATTTGTTTTTAATATTTCCCAGAAACCTTTGATAGATATTTGCCACATTGATTTTTCCTTTCCTTTTCTGTTGTAAAATCCATGCTGACAGAATAAGAATCAAAATACTAACGCCTGCCATCAGCAATCTATTTACGCAAATAGCATAAAAGCTATCCTGTATCAGCTCATATCCCCGCAATGTATTATGCCTTACCATCAAAGTGGTAATCTTCGTATCTCCAGACAATCCAGTCGCACCCTTGTCAATTATCCACCATAAAAATTGCAGTAGAACAGCTATTGGCGAATCTGTCAACAATGTAAAAAATGTACCTATCGAAGAAACTATCATTACAGTAGGCAGTAACCACCATAAGATGTACTTGATATAAGCAAACGGGTCAATAGAAATGCCTTGTTTACTTCCGAAAGACACAAGTGGTATCAAAGATTCAAAACTTAATAGTATAACTGGAATAAGAACCATTGTAATGCTTGCCAAATATCTTGTTAAAACCAACTTAAAGGAAGATACCCTGCGGGTATAAAACAACTCAGTTACACTATCTAATCGGTCTTTTAACCACATAAACACAATAATAAAAATTGGGTATAATCCTAAAGACAGTCCCATATAATCGCAGAACAATCGAGCAAAACTTCCCGTCACCTTATCTCCTTTAATTGTCTGGTCATACTCGGCACATGCTTCCTCATAACTCATTTCTGATAAGCCAAAATAAGTAATCATCATTTCTGTTGAATATTGCGAGCCTTCTTCCCCAATCATTGTTTCCATTTCTCGCATCAATTCCTTAAAACGCTCATATGTCACCTGTGATATGAATTTTTTAGTTTTATCCGTTTCTTCACTGCCATTAGCCACCTTATCCTCACTGCCTGACATATACAGATTTCCATCCTCATTAAAATCTGCTGCATCGGTTGAAATAATCGTGCCAGTTACAGCAGGAAAATACCCCTGCGGCAAATCGTTTAGCTGTTCTTCTGTCAATCCTGTTATTTCACATAATATTTCAAGCACTCGTGCCTGTTCTTTATTGCTGAGCGAAACTGCTTTATAATTTCTGGCAGGTAAAGGATAAGTAGCATATATATTATTTTTATATTCCATTAATAAAGCTCTGGTCACGCCCGTCATAAGCTCTTCTGGATTATCCTCAGAAGTTTTCATGCCAAAATAGTCGTCATCCTCTGTTGGCTGTGTAAGCAAAGGTCTGTCAAACCCAACATTCGCAGGCGTCTTGCCATTTGCCCAGTCAATCTCTGTTTTCGTCACACCCCGAAACTTTCCCCACCAACTGAAAACCAATACAGCAATAAAAAGAAAATATACCAAACTGGTCGCTATTCTACGACATTCTCTTAAATATAATTTCATGAATTGATACCTCCCTCTATTTGATGCAGCAAATACATATAACCATCTTCTAACGTAGGCGATTGCAACTCCGCTTTTTCTTCTGGCAGAGTATCTGATAATACTCTGTACTGTACGCCTGCACGAGAGTTACTCATATTCAGACAAATATATTTTTCTTTTATACGATTGTCTATCTTTTTTGGTGTTTTGATAATATAAACCTTTCCATCTGCCTGCTGTATCAATTTTTCCGTATTTCCATGAAATATTAACCTGCCATTATTCAACACCGCAACTCCGTTGCATGTAGATTCAATATCGGAGGCAATATGTGTCGATAAGAGTACAATCCTATCATCTGCAAAATCACTTAATAAATTTCGGAAACGTATGCGTTCTTCGGGGTCAAGTCCCGCTGTCGGTTCATCAACAATAAGAATTTGCGGATTATGAAGAAGTGCCTGTGCTATTCCTAATCGTCGCTTCATCCCACCCGAAAGAGCCTTAACTTTCATTTTTACATTATCTTCCAGATTCACTTTTTCAAGAAGATGGTCAATCCTTTCTTTCCGTATTCTGTCAGGAATATTCGATAACAAACCAAGATAATCCATTGCCCCAAAAACTGTCATACTTCTATACATAGAAAAATCCTGCGGAAGATACCCCACCATTTCTCTGATTTTCATTGTTTCTTTTATTGAAACACCATTCATCCAGACATCTCCGCTTGTCGGAACGGAAAGAGTTGCCAATATCCGCATTAAACTCGTTTTCCCCGCACCATTTCTTCCAAGCAATCCATACATTCCCGACGGTATAGTCAGAGAAAGATTTTTAATGGCTTCTTTTTTTCCATATTTTTTAGAAAGATTATCAATAACAATTTCCATATAAATGAAAAACCTCCTTACGTTTTATTGTAAGGAGATTCTAATATCCAAAAGACAAATTTTCGCCAACATTATTCAGAAATATCAAAAACAGCCGTTACATAGGCTCCAGACATTTTATTATTACCAATTTTAAGAAATCCGCCATGTTTTTCGCAAAGCACTCTGCTTACGCCAAGTCCTATACCAAAATGTTCCTTTCCTTTTTCTTTCCCATAAAACATATTTGTAGCCTGCCTTAAATCTTCTTCAGAAAATCCTTTTCCATCATCTTTTATAGACATGAAAAATAGATTTTCTTTTGTGGAAACTTCTACAATTATTTGCTCATTCATATACCGCATAGCATTTTGAAATAAATTTTCCAGTACTCGAAAAAGTACACTTTTATCTATACTGACCGAAGTAAAAGAAATATCTGTCAAAAAATCTATTTTTTTATCCCCTGCCAACTGATGAATATTGCTTTCCATTTCTTTTAATAATGAAACCATATCCTGCTGTTCCCGTTTTATTTCGATGCTCTCAATTTTTTCCACATCACGGACACACTCTACATAACGCTCCAAACGTAATACTGCACCCTGCATGGAAGATATGGTATCCATGAGCATTTCTTCTGTCAGTTTATCTTGTGGAACATTTTTTTCAAGAAAGTCAATATACCCCCTTAAAACCGTAATCGGAGTACGCAAATCATGAGCAACTGATGCATTCAATAATTTTCTCTGCCTAAGTGTTTCCCATAAAGCCTTATTATTATAGCAGAGTTCCTTACGCATTTTTTCCATAGAGTTGCATAATTCTCCTAATTCATCATCACCACAATACTCAATACAAAAATCAAGGTCGTTATCCTGTATCCTTTTCATTCCATTTTGTAGCTGTAAAATTGGAACTTTAAGTTTCATCCGATAATAGATTGCTGCGGCACTCCCAATACCAACAATAATATAAATGACAGGCAAACCAATCATCGCAAAATAACACATAAAATATGCAATGTTTTCTCCTGTACTTAATCCATGCCATTCAACAACACTTCCATCCATATCCACCGTATACTTGTCTGCATTTTTATCTATTTTGTAGTCGGGTGATTTAATCATCAAATATCTATTTCTCAAAATTTCCTGCTGTGACCGATTTGCCAAAAAAACTGTAATTCCAGAAAGCATACCTATAATACAAATCGTAATGATAAATGTTATAGCCATAGACCGCTTTATTGATACATTTTTTATTTTATCCATTTGTACCCCACTCCCCATACGGTTTCTATATAGTTTTTATCCGTATAATCTGCCAGTTTATTTCGTATTCTACGAATATGTTCCTTAACTACAATACTGTCACCCTCGCCATCATAGCCCCAAAGTCTTTCATAAATAGTTTCCCTGTCAAAAACCATTCCTGCATTTTGCGAAAGAAGCCTGATAATCTCAAACTCTTTATTTGAAAAGTCTAATTCCTGTCTGCCTAAAAATACCTGTCTGCTATTATAATCAATGATAAGTTCCTCGTCGAATTTCAAATTATCAGCGTTATTTTTTCGTTCTTCACGACGTAGGTGTGCCAAAATCCTTGCTAAAAGCTCATCCACACGGAAAGGCTTTGTAATATAATCATCACCGCCAACTGACAGCCCTTTTATTACATCCTGCTCTGTTACCCTTGCCGTTAGAAATATAATAGGACACGATATATGTTCCCGAACAAATTGACACAATTCCAACCCATCCATTTCTGGCATGTTTATATCCAATAGTATAATATCTGGTGCAACTGACATAAGCTCTAATGCTTTTTTTGCATTATTAGCTGTATATACAAGAAAATTTTCTGCTTCTAAACATTTTTTCAGCATCGTAAGAATCATTTCCTCATCATCTATAATCAGTACCTTATATTTCATATGCAATGCTCCTTTCTGAATGCAGTCTGTTTTATTATAAAACCCAAAAGACAAATTTTCGACAATTCAAAACTTATTTTTCTACTCTAAATTATACTCATTTAGCCACTCCTTATCAATTGTGCGAATGCGAATCTGTATTTCCATATATAGGAAATTGTATTTCTTGTATGTAGAAAATCTATTTCGTTTAATGAGAACTTTGATTTCCGTAAAATATATTATGAAATTTTATGAATACGAGGTGGTAAACTTATGAATGAAAAAGCAGAAACATTTGACTTTATGCCTTTAGGGGAAGCCATTAAGAATGCTCGTGAGAAGAACGGTTTAACAAGAGAACAATTAGCTGAACAACTCGGCATTACTCCAAGGCATCTCCAATTTGTTGAAAATGAGGGGCAGCATCCAGGATTCCAATTATTTGTTGAACTTATTACAATGTTTGATATTTCGGCTGACCAATACATATTTTCTGACAAACAAGCTGAAAAATCTTCTCGCCGCAGGCAGATAGACAAAATGCTAGATACGTTTGATGAGAAAGCGTTGACTATCATTGAAGCAACAGCTATGGGCATATGTAAAGCGAAAGAGCCAGAGGAATAACCCTCTGGTATGCCCTTTCGCCTTTTTTCTAATAGGCAACCACGCCGTAACCATAGATTGAGCTGCTCCCGACAGGATAGCTCTGCTGCTTGCAGGCATCCCCAGAGTTGCCCTCCACGGTGTAGACCGTTCCATTCTCGCATTTCTCCACGATTCCCACATGGTCGATTGAGCCGTCATGCCCCCAATCAAAGAAGATAAGGTCGCCTGTCTGCGGCTCATAGTTTTTATCCTGCCATTGCCCCTTGCCCTTGAACCAGTTTACGCCGTCCGAGCAGAGGGAGAATTTCGGGATGATGCCGCTCTCCAGATAGCCGCACTGGTCGGCACACCACGACACGAAGCAGGCACACCATTCCACACGCCCGTTAAATCCGTACCAACTCCAATAGGGCTGACCGCCCTCGTTGCCGAGCTGTGTCAAGGCAACTTCCACTATGGCTTGGTTGCCGCCGCTTGTGAACGCCCGCCCGTATGGGTAATAGCGTAGCACATGGGCGGGGTACTGCGTGTCGCCGTACTTCTCCCAACCCAGACGGTTCGCCTGCATCGCCGAAAATTCCACCGCATTTGCATAGGAATAGCCGCCGTAGTTAGTCTTTGCCCATGAGATATAGCCGTTGCCGAAGTTATAGCCCTGCAAGGCGAGCTTGATACGCTCCATATCAATCGGGCTTTCCACCTCGGCTGACGTGAGGGCGGCTTTCAATTCCTGCACGCCGCACTCGATGGAATACTCTGGGTCTTTGATGCCGTTCGGCTCATGGGGGTATTTCTTATTGAAGCTCCCCTCCGCCGCCTGCATCGGGTCGCTGCCTTTTCCCCCAGATTCCTGCATCATCACCGCCTTGATAAGCTCCACATATTCGGGGATGCCGTACTGCTTCGCATATTTCTGTATCAGTGGCGTGTAGGCTTCTACCTCCGCACTCACGGGGGTATAGGAAGTGCTGTCGCTACCGCCGCCAAACAAGAAAACGGCACATCCAAGCAGAACGACAATGAGGATTATCACAACGGCAACCCACCCGCCTGCGATAAGTGCGGAAATCAGAGCCTTTGTGCCTGCGATAATCGCCTTGACCGCCGCAACGGTGGCTCTGACCGTGGCTTTCGTTGCTTCGGCTGTCGCCTTTGCGGTGGCTTTCGCCGTCTGTGCCGCCTTTTGGGTGGCTTTGGCAGATGCCTTTGCCGCTTTCTGTGCGGTCTTTGCGGTCTGCTCTGTGGTCTTAATCGCTGTCTTGGATGTCGCCTTTGCGGTTTTCACGCCTTTTTCCGCAGCCTTGACCGTCCCCTTTGCCGTGGATTTTACTGTTTTCTCTGCATTTCTGGCAGTGGTCTTGATTGTCTTTTTGCCCTGCTGCCTTGTCTTTATCAACTGGCTTGCCCCTGTCTGCGGGGCTTCATTCTTAGCAGAAACATCGGGGACAGAAGAACGGCTCGCAGTTCCGTGACGGATCTGCGAGCCTGCCTGTTCTGCATACTCTCTTGCTCTTTTCTGCTCGGCGGCTTTTACCGCACGTTTGGTCTTAAATTCGGCGATTTTATCTTTAGCCCTGCCGATATTCTCTTTTGTTGTCTGGACATTCTTCTGTCCCTGCTTATTGAATTGGTGGATTCCCTCGTCCCTGATACACCCCGAAGTATGGGAAAACTTATCGGCGGCATATTCCGCAGGCGAATTTTCCTCTGCATAATATCCCTGCTCCGCCTTGTCCTTTGTCTTGGCATAAGCGGATTTCATGCGTTCGCCTGCGATGGCGGCTTTGTCCAACGTCTTAATCGTGCCTTTGACCGCATCTCTGGTCTTTATATCAGCCATAAAAATCGACCTCCTTTCCCAGAGGATTTTGCGGTCTTGCTAATCTACCTTTTTCGCCACGACTACAAGCCTGCCGTTCTGTGCGGAATATTCGCAGGTGGAAAGAGTAATGAGCCTGTCGCCGTATTCAGCGGTCACGCCCGTATCATACAAGGCAAGTTCCTTACACTTTGCGACATAAGCGGCAAACTCCTTTTCATTTTCCGCATGGACAAAATCATAATAGCGGTAGCCCTGTGGGCTGTACGCCACGGTCTTAAACACGGCGATGATTTCATACTCCGCCTGCTCCGTGAGGGTATCAAACTGGATGGTCTTGTGCTTCTCATAAAAGCTCTTGGACTTGTAATCTTCCAACGCCCCGAACATCCTGCCGCCCTTGATGTGGTGTCCGTAGATAACCAGATTGTCGCTTTCCAAAATATTGCAGTCTTCTTGGATATAAGGCACTCCCAAATCGCTGTACTGTTTTTCAAAATTGTGCTTCAGATAAAAATTCGGGCTGTTCTTGCTCTGCATGACGGGATAATTGATTGTTGTGCC
>Ga0137308_101541_pt1 | contig 12787 bp, 16 predicted proteins | sample Inofrocosms_June_FD_97181 | JGI IMG/M metagenome (GOLD analysis project Ga0137308, IMG submission 97181) | Mouse cecal microbial communities from Vienna, Austria - N-Acetylneuraminic and N-Acetylglucosamine D2O microcosms_June | ecosystem: Host-associated > Mammals > Digestive system > Large...
AGCGGATTGACCTGTCCCCGAATCTGATCAAATTACATCTGGCCAATACAGGAAATAAATGGCTGGTGGATGAATCGGCCTCCACCACAGAGCGTACGGTTCTGTATTATTCCAAACTGCTGAAATCCGGCGATACCACACCGATTTTTGCGGACAGTTTTTCCATCGACGGCATGGTGGCCACCAAAGTGACCCAGACAACCGAAACCAAGGACGGGTATACCACCGTCACCACCAGCTACGATTACGACGGGGCACAGTTCTGCATCGAGGCAAAAGTGGACGCCGTGCAGGAGCATAACGCCGAGGACGCGGTGTGGAGTGCCTGGGGAAAAAGAGTCACTGTAGACAATGGCACATTAAGCCTGGATTAAGGGGGAGGAAATTATGAAAAAGAAAATATTCAGCCTGCTCCTGACAGCCGGTCTGGCCGTTTCCATGCCGGCAGCTGTCTATGGGGAGACTTCCCACGGAAGCGACGGCTGGAATGTGACCTTTACAGAAAATAAAAAAATGGAGAGCAGTTTTAAATCCTCAGACCTGGACGAAATCATCTACGGCATGCAGCCCGGTGACAAGGCTGTTCTCAAACTGAAACTGAAAAACAAGAATGATTCTGCCACGGACTGGTATATGACCAATGAGATTCTCTATTCCCTGGAGGACAGAAGCGCCAATGCCGGCACCAGCGGCGGAGCCTATGCATACCATCTGTCCTATACAGATAAATCCGGAGAAAAAACGGTTTTATTTGACAGTGACACAGTAGGCGGAGAAGGGGAAAACGGAGCAGGCGAAGGCTTGAAACAGGCTGCTGACGCCCTGGGAAATAAGGGGCAGTATCTGTATCTGGACACCCTGGCAAAAGGGGAAGGGGGCTCCATCACCCTGAAAGTAGAGCTGGACGGGGAGACCCAGGGCAACGATTATCAGAACACGCTGGCAGACCTGCAGATGAAATTTGCAGTGGAGCTGGCAGCAGACAATCCCCAGCGGACGCCCACCAGACCGCCCTCATCCAGTACACCGGCAGCACGGCCGTCTACGGAACCCATCCACGACCTGGGTACACCTACGGCAATGGTTCAGACAGGAGACGACACCAGACTGGATAAGTACATCCTGGCAGCCTTCATCAGCGGCGGTGTTCTCCTGTTCTTGTCCCTGTATGGGATGACCCGCAGGAACAGGCAGAACAGGGAAGGAGGAGAATGATATGAAATATTGGAAAAGAATATCCGGCTTTCTGCTGGCATTTTGCCTGATTTTCCTCCAGATCTCCCCGGTTCTGGCATCTGGCGGAACAAATGGATATACCTATAAAGTACGGCTTTTCTCCGGAGCTCAGGGGACTATAGATGGAAAAGAAGTTGTGGTAAAGAAAAACCTGCAGTATGGAGACCGTGTGTCATTCAGCCAGAGGCAGGTGGAATTGAAAGATAACAGCAAATATTATATCAAAGGGTTCCGTGAGAGCGGAAAAGATAACAATACGGCTGTCAGCACCGCGTCTTTCCCGGTTACCGGAGATATGGATTATGTGGTAGTATACGGGCTTTTAGGCAATGCAGTGGCCTACACAGTTAATTATGTGGACACCAATGGAAATTCCCTGGCACCCAGCGAAACGTATTATGGGAATGTGGGGGATGAACCGGTTCTGGCCTATCTGTACATTGAGGGGTATCAGCCCCAGGCCTATAACCTTACTGGAACACTGAAAGAAAACGCGGCGGACAATGTGTTCAACTTTGTCTACACGTCCACAGCAGCGCCAGGAACGCCGCAGCCCACAGGGCCTGCCGCAACCATTGCTCCTCCAGTACGTCCGGCGGTTCCGGCAGCAACGGGAACCGCACAGCCGGCAGCTCCAGGAGATGCCGGTGCTGATGCGGAAACCGGGGAAGAAGGCGGGGACGCCGAAGATGAAGCAGCCGCAGAAGAAGGCGGAAATGAAGGCGCAGAGGCGGAAGGTGAAGGAGAAAATGCCGGGCCTCAAGAGCTGGAGCGTATTGACGATGAAGAAGCACCTTTGGCCAACACGGACTTAGGGATGGGAAATACAGCTGTGGACACAAAAGACTTTGCAAAGCGCCTGGCAGATTTCCCATTAGCCGCCAAGATAGGCATCTGTTCCGCAGTGCTTCTGGCTGTGGGCGCAGCGGCATGGTTCCTGCTGATCCGCAAGAAAAAGAAGGTAGAAATTGAGTAAAGGGAAGCTGCCGCCCGGGCAGCCTTCCAGGAAAAAGGGCGGGGGATTCATCCCCGCCCTCTGCAACATTGCCGGGACATGTATGCTTCTGGCTGTCATAGCGGCCAGTCTGGCCGTTACCGTGCCCCGGTTTATGGGGTATGGTGTTTACGAGGTAGTCAGCGGCAGCATGGAGCCAGAAATTCCGGTCCACAGCGTCATTTACGTGAAAGAAGCCGCGCCGGAGGATATTCAGGAGAAAGATATTATTGCATTCCAAAGCGGTGACTCAGTGATCACCCACCGGGTGGTGGAGAATCATGTGGTGGAGGGAACCTTCACCACGAAAGGGGATGCCAATGCCCAAAAAGATATGCAGGATGTGGAATATTCCCAGCTGATTGGACGGGTGGACCGTCATTATCCCATGGTGGGAGGAATGATGACCCTGTATACCAGCAAAATAGGCAAAGCATATGTGATCTGCTTTGCCGCCTGCGGGGCTATGTTCAACATTCTGGCAGGACGCATCCGGGCACGCCGGCGCACAGGATGAAAGATCGGGTGCTTAGTGTTTGAGTATCTGTGAAATGGTGTACTAGAGCGTGTTTGAAAATTCATTCACGCCACCCATACGCCCCACTTTGCGGCAGATTTGCCCCTTACTCGGTTGCTGTAGCCCGCTACAGCGCCCTCATGCGGAACAAATCTCCCACAAATTGTGACGCACGGTTGACATAAAGCAATTTTCAAACACGCTCTAGGATGGACTATTCATCCCACAAAAAACGGGACAAGAACAGCATCGGTAAAAGACAGGGGGAACAAGGGACGATGGAAAGCAGGAAGGAAGATAATACATTATATGTAAAAATGTTCGGAGGCTTTTCCATGACATGGCACAAAAAGCCGGTGGGCGGCGGTGCAAAGTCCAGTGAAACCCAATTCAACTACTTGATGCAGCTACTTTTACACCACCGGGCCGAGGGAATCAGCCGCAGCCATCTGGAACAGGCACTGTTCGGGGATCGGGACATTGCTGATATCCACCATGCCGCCAGAAGCGTCATTTACAATGCCAAGAAGAAGCTGAAAGCCGCCGGTCTGCCGCCAGTGAATTACGTGGAAAACAAAGGCGGTATCTACCGCTGGACACAGGAAATCCCCGTCCAGGAAGACGCGGCGGAGATGGACCGTCTCTTTCAGGAAGCCCAGAAAGAAACCAGTCCAAAACAGGCGCTTTCTCTCTATCTGGAAGCCTGCCACTGTTACACAGGAGAATTTCTCGGAGCGCAGACTGCCGTGTGGGCAGCACAGGAGGCCAGAAGATACAGGGCCTTATTCTGCACCTGTGTGGATGAGGCTGCCAGACTTTTAAGGGAATCCCATGATTATCCCCAGATGGAAGAACTGGGACTCTATGCCGCCCAGGTCAGCCCGCTGGCAGACTGGGAGACGGTAACCATGGAGGCATTGGTTTCCATGGGACGTTACGGAGACGCACGGAAACTCTACGACGACACCGTAGAATTATATCTGCAGGAGCTGGGGCTTAAGCCATCCCCCCGGCTCATGGAGCTTCTGGACCGGATGGGAGCCCAGATGGGCCATCAGTATGCTGTTCTGGATGACATTCAGGCAAAGCTGTCTGAAAGGGAGAGCCATGGGGGTGGTTATCTCTGTCCATACCCTGTATTTCAGGGAATCTATCAGATGCTGGCCCGGATTATGGAGCGTGGAGGCCAGTCTATCTATCTGATGCTGTGTACCGTAGTGGACAGTAAAGGAAATCCCATGAAAGAAGGCCCTGTGTTAGATGAGCTGTCCCAGAGACTGGGAAGCGCCATTGTACAGTCCGTGCGCAGAGGGGATGCGGTGAACCGGTACGGACGGGGCCAGTACCTGGTTCTGCTGGTAAATACCACCCGGGAAAACTGCAGCGTGCTTCAGCGGCGCATCAACTGCCGCTTCCTGGTGGGTCGCCAGCGCACCGGGGTGAGATATTATGTGAGCAGCGTAATCTGCACTGCCCAGCAGTGTGAATCCATTATGAGCAGAGGGGAAGGATAAAAGTATGTCAAAATCGCAATGGTATATCGGAGTACCTAACGGTATCGTGCTGTGCGTGGACCATATGGCTGGACGCAGTCTGAGCGGCAGACTCTATCATTCCTATTGCCGGGAACCGTTGCCAATTGTAAATATTGAACAGCTTCTATTCGAAATGGAACGATTTTTTGATTCTATCAATTTTCCCCATCCGGACACCAACAGCCGGACATTCCAGGGCGGGATACCACAAACAAACCATACGGAGGGAAGGTCAAAGGTCATGAGCGATGAAGAATTATTGAATAAACATGGAGATCTGGGGACATTTATCATCCGCGTCCAGCACCGGCAGAACAGCAGCTGGCAGGGACGTATTACCTGGATGGATGAGGACAAAACCGTGTATTTCCGCTCCATGTGGGAGATGCTGAAATTAATTGACAGCGCCGTGGGTACAGCTGGAGATCTGGGAGAACAGATGAATGAAGAACCGTCCTGGACGGACAGCTGAGAATCAAAATATGAGAAAGTGCCAGGTGGAATCTGATGGCAAAAAGATTCCATCTGGCGCTTTTTTGTCTTTATCCATCCGGTACTTTAACAAAATAGTAAAATTCCAAAACAAGGAAGCCAGAAGAACGCTTTACATTAAAATATATTTAAAGAGTGAGAAATAACTGTCCTGATATGCAGTAAACGGACAGATATATTATGATAAAGTCCAGTTTGGTACCTGGCTTCCAGCTTCCCTGATAACCACATTATAATCTATCTATACCGGATTTTCAACTGCGGTTTCTGAATTTTCATGTCAATATAGATTTTCAGGACTTCATAGGTTTCCGTACCGGTTCAGTAACTTTGAAACTATATAAAAATTACAATGTATTTTCAAACAATTCCCCCAGCCGCATAGTGACATGCGGGAAGGCCCGGAGGGAGATTACCATTTCGGCATTATAAGCTTCGTCCTCTTTATCTTCTTCCAGCATCAGGGAATCCTGCAGAACGTACTGGCCGTCCTGGAGGTAATATATTTCTATTGATTTGGAACGGGGGTCCACAATCCAATATTCCTCCACCCCTTTCAGAAGGTAGAGCTCTTTCTTCTCTCCCCGGTCCCTCTTAGCCGTGGATGGGCTTAATGTTTCCACAATAAATCTGGGGACTCCCCCATAGCCTTTCGGCGTGATCTGCTTCCGGTCGCACAGGACGAGAATGTCCGGGACCAGACAGGTATCGTCTTCAAATAGAAGATTAAGATTCTCCAGATATACCAGACACAGGCTGTCTTTCAACTGGCGGCTTACGGTCTGGTGGATGTTCAGATTCACTGTGGCATGGTTAAAGCCGCCGGGGGACATGTTATAGATCATTCCATGGATTTTTTCTGTCTTTTTGCAATCGCTTTTATTTAATGGCATCCGGTTGTCTCCTTTTTCTCAATTATAGCAAATGCACATGTCCTGTCAATAAAGAATCCGGCCGGACTTTATCAAATCGGTCTGTTCTTCTTTAAAGCAATAAATATGAGTTTAAGCTTCAGCGCTGGGAGTACCGGAACTGATTTGCCGACAGTTTTCAGAGGCACACATTCCACAGGTACGGCATGAATTACAACAGAAAAACCATCCGGCGCACTTTTCTCAGAAGTTTCCGGATGGTTTTTTCTATTTTTCCTCATCTGTCCAGGATGGCTCTTCCAGGCTTTCCTCCTGCCCGCCGGTTCCCACGGCGCTGTCGATTAGTTTTAACATCTCCCACATGGAGCGGAAATACACGGTTTTGTCCTTATCCATCCAGGTGATGCGCCCCTGCCAGCTGCTGTTCTGCCGGTGCTGGACGCGGATGATAAATGTTCCCAGGTCTCCATGCCTGTCCAGTAATTCTTCGTCACTCATAATCTTTGTCCTCCCTGCCCCGCGGTTTCCCGGCTGTCCGTTTCCCTCCTGGAATGTCCGGCTGGTGGTGCCGGGATGGGGGAAATTAATCGAATCATAGAATCTCTCCATTTCAAACAGCAGCTGCTCCATATTGTCAAAAGGGATTTCTTCTCTGTTATAGTTGTGGGAGAGTCTGCCGCTTATGGTACGCCCTGCCGCCTGGTCTATGCACAGAACTACACCGTTGGGCGCTCCGATATACCACTGAGTCTTTGACATAGCCTTATCCTTTCCCTCTGCCCATGAGGGCATCCCTTTTCTCAGCTGTGCAGATGACACTGCTCACATAGTACCGCACTCCTGTCCTCTGCCGCCCCACCAGAAAGTTGTAGTTGATTCTTCTCTGCAGCACACTGCAGTCTTCCCGGGTGAGATTTACCAAGAGCACCAGGTACTGGCCCCGGCCGTACCGGTTCACCGCGTCCCCCCGGCGCACAGACTGGATGATGGCTGTTCCCAGCCTCTGGGACAGGCTCTCCAGCATGGGGCCTTCTCTCATGGGATTCCCCTTACTGTCTACCACGGTGCACAGCATCAGGTATACGGACTGCCCGCCCCGCTCCATGACCCGAGCCATCATCTGGTAAATTCCCTGGAATACGGGATAGGAGCACAGATACCCGCCGCTTTTTTTGCCGTTCTCCGACAGCTTTGCCTGGATATCATCCAATACCGCGTAATGGTGGCCCATCTGGGTGCCCATCTTATCCAAAAGCTCCATCATACGGGGGGATGGCTTCAGTCCCAGTTCCTGCAGGTACAAATCCACTGTGTCATCGTAGAGCTTCCGGGCATCTGCATAGCGCCCCATGGAGACCAGCGCTTCCATGGTAATGGTTTCCCAGTCTGCCAGCGGGCAGACCTGTGCGGCATAAAGCCCCAGTTCTTCCATCCTGGGGTAATCGTGGACCAGCCGCAGCAGCTCTGCTGCCTTCTCCGCACAGGCACCAAAGAGTCCTCGGTACCTTCTGGCCTCCTGCGCCGCCCACACAGCCGTCTGGTTTCCCAGAAATTCCCCTGTGTAGCAGTGACAGGCATCCAGGTAAAGCTTTAGGGCCTGTTCTGCCTCCTGCTCTTTGGCGGCTTCCCGGCTGATGCGTTCCATCTCTGCGGCATCTTCTAAGACTGGGATTTCATCTGTCCAGCGGTAGACGCCGCCCCGGTTTTCAATGTAAGGGCCAGGGGGAAGGCCGGCTGCTTTCAACTTCTTTTTCGCATTGTAAATAACACTTCTGGCGGCATGGTGCGTATCGGCAATGTCCCGGTCCCCGAACAGCGCCCGTTCCAGACGTTCCCGGCTGACGCCTTCCCTGCGGTTATGCAGGAGAATCTGCATCAGGTAGTTGAACTGGGTCTCCCCGGACTTGGAGCCGCCTGTGACGGATCTGCCGTTCCACGTCATGGAAAAACCCCCGAACATCTGTACAATTAAGATATTATCCCCTGTGTGCTCTACCATTATTCCCCGCCTTTATCTGTAATCTTTTTCATACTTCCTTCCTCCGGGCCCGGATTCTGCCTGCCAGAATATTGAACATGGCCCCGCAGGCGGCAAAACAGATCACATATGCTTTGCCGATTTTACTGGTATACAGGGTCATGACGCCTCCGATTAAGGGGTAATGGCGGGCTACCCGGCCGGACAGCTGGCCATAGGGCACATCTTCCATATCTTTTTGGGCATTGGCATCGCCTTTTGTGGTAAAGGTTCCCTCCACCACATGGTTCTCCACCACCCGGTGGGTGATAATGGAATCCCCGCTTTGAAAGGCAATGATGTCCCCGGCGGCAATCTCCTCCGGGGCGGCCTCCTCCACGTAAATGACACTGTGGACGGGAATTTCCGGCTCCATGCTGCCGCTGACCACTTCATAGATGTCATACCCCAGGAACCGGGGAACCGTGACTGCCAGACTGGCAGCTATGACGGCCAGAAGCATACACGTTCCGGCAATGTTACACAGGGCGGGGATGATCCCCCCGCCCTTCTTCCTGGAAGGCTGCCCGGACGGCAGCTTTCCCTTACTCAATTTCTACCTTCTTTTTTTTACGGACCAGCAGGAACCATGCCGCCGCGCCTACAGCCAGAAGTACTGCGGAACAGATGCCCACCTTGGCAGCCAGCGGGAAATCCGCGATGCGCTTTGCGAAATCTTTCGCGTCCACAGCGGTGTTTCCCATCCCTAAGTCTGTGTTGGCCAGAGGTGCTTCTTCATCGTCGATACGCTCCAGCTCCTGGGGGCCGGTATTTTCATCTTCCCCTTGTGCTTCAGCGGCTTCGTTTCCGCCTTCCTCACCGGCTCCTTCCGCCTCATCGTCTGCGCCTTCTTCCCCGCCTTCTTCTGCATCACCGCCGCCCTCCTGGGGTGCCGCGGGATTTGTGGTACCGGGAGCCGCGGGTGCCGCTGTGGCCGCAGGACGTGCCGGGGGCGCGATGGTTGCCGCAGGCCCTGTGGGCTGTGTGGTCCCCGGCGCGGCTGTGGAAGTGTAGACAAAGTTAAACACATTGTCCGCTGCGTTTTCCTTCAGGGTTCCGGTCAGGTTATACGCCTGGGGCTGGTAGCCTTCGATATACAGGTAGGCAATGACCGGTTCGTCGCCCACATTTCCGTAGTAAGTCTCGCTGGGAGCCAGCTGGCGGCCGCTGGTGTCCACGTAATTGACCGTGTAGGCCACCGCATTTCCCAGGATGCCGTAAACCACCACATAATCCATATCCCCGGTAACCGGGAAGGAGGATGTGCCTGTGGCAGTGTTGTTGTCCCTGCCGCTTTCACGGATTCCTTTGATATAATACTTGCTGCCGTCGTTTAATTCCACCTGCCTCTGATTAAAGGCCACCCGGTCGCCGTAATGGAGGTTCTTTTTCACCACCATTTCTTTCCCGTTTATGGTTCCCTGGGCTCCGGAAAAAAAACGTACGGTATACGTGTAGCCGTCTGCCTCACTGGAGGCCAGGACCGGCAGTGTCTGTAAAAAGACCAGGCACAGGGCCAGCAGGGGCCCGGATATCTGTTTCAGAACTTTCATATCATTCCCCTCCTTCCCTGGTGTTTTTATTTCTGCGCACCATACCGTATAAGGATAACAGCAGAAGCACGCCTCCACTGATACAGGCTGCCAGAATATAACCGTCCAGCCTGGTGTCATCCCCTGTCTGAACCATGGCGGTGGGGGTTCCCAGATCTGCTATGGGCTCTGTGGAAGACCGTGCCGGTCCCGTAGGGGCCGGTGTCCCAGATGATGGCCGGGGTGTCTGCGGGTTCTCTGAGGCCAGTTCCACTGCGAATTTCATCTGCAGGTCTGCCAGGGTGTTCTGGTAGTCATTTCCCTGGGTCTCCCCGTCTAAAGCCACGTCCAGCCGGATGGAGCCCCCTTCTCCCTGTGCCAGGGTGTCCAGATACAGATACTGCCCCTTATTTCCCAGGGCGTCAGCCGCCTGTTTCAGGCCTTCACCTGCTCCGTTTTCCCCTTCCCCGCCTACGGTATCGCTGTCAAAGAGAACCGTCTCACGGCCGTCTTTGTCTGTGTAGGCAAGCCGGTAGGCGTAGGCGCCGCCGCTGGTGCCGGAGTTGGCGCTTCTGTCCTCCAGGGAATACAGGATCTCATTAGTCATGTACCAGTCCGTGGAAGCAGAGTTTTTGTTTTTCAGTTTCATTTTGAGAACCGCATTGTCTCCAGGCTGCATACCGTAGATCACATCGTCCAGGTCCGAAGACTTGAAGCTGCTCTGCATTTTTTTATCTTCCGTAAAGGTGACGTTCCATCCCTTACTGCCGTGGGAAGTCTCTCCATAGGCAGCTGCCGGCATGAAAACAATTAAGCCGGCTGCCAGGAGCAGGCTGAGTATTTTCTTTTTCATAGTCCCCTCCCTTTTAATCCAGGCTTAATATGCCGTTTTCCACAGTAACTCTTTTCCCCCAGGCGCTCCACACCGCGTCTTCGGCGTTGTGCTCCTGCACCGCGTCCACTTTGGCTTCGATGATAAACTGCGCCCCGTCGTAATCGTAGCTGGTGGTGATAGTGGTAAGGCCATCCTTGGTTACGGTTGTCTGGGTCACTTTGGTGGCTGTCATGCCGTCGATGGAAAAGCTGTCTGCAAACAAAGGAGTGGTCTCCCCGGATTTCAGCAGCTTGGAGTAATATAAAACGGTACGTTCTGTGGTGGACGCCGATTCATCCACCAGCCATTCCCTGCCGGTATTCACAAGGCCCAGTTTGATCAGGCCCGGGGACAGGTCCCGGCGTTTGGCGGTATCTGCCGTCTCACCGGCGTTTTCTCCATCCGGCGTGTCGGTCCAGTATTTATAAATGCTGACCCGCACATACTGATTGATGGTTCCGGTATTTTTCACACGGAGTTCTTCTTTATATTTTCTTCCTATCTGCAGCTGTTCTCCTTTGGGGAGCATCTGGGTCAGCAGGGTGCCTGTGGATTCGTCCCAGCTGCCGTCTGCGGAATTGGCGTCATAGTTTCTCCAGGAAACGCTTTTTCCGTTCTCCTCCAGGGTCACACCAATGTCGTACATCTGCACCCGGCTGGAATAGGTGTCGGAATAGTAGGCCAGCGCTGCCCGTGCTCCCCCGATGGAGGAGAACAAAAGCAGTGCCACCGCCAGGACAAAAGCTGCCACTGTGGCGGCCGGGGAGGTGAGGAATTGTTTGATTTTCTTCATAGGTTACACACTCCCTTCCACGGTTTTGGCGTCCACTTTCGCAGACCAGTCGGCATAAGGAGTTCCGTCTTCCCGGTACAGAACCGGCGTGGTCTCATAGATGACTACTACGTTGAAGCTGGCCGGGTCTTTTATGTCCTCAGGGACGTTCTCGATTTTGATGTCCAGCACGTCTGTGGCTTCTCCGCCTTTTACTATATCGCTGTAGTAATAATAGCCGTCGCTGTCCGGACTCCATTTCCCGGAGGTATCGCTGTAGACCAGCTGATATGCTTCCCCGCAGAAGGCCCGTACCCGGATGTATACCGGTTCGGAGTCAGGTTCGCTTTTGATGGAGACGTGTTTGGTCCAGGCGGAAAAGTCTTCTTCCACCGTGGTCCGGTCCCCCAATTCTATTGGGTAGCTGCCCCTGGCCTGAGCATAAGTAGTAAAATAGGCCCAGGCGCTTCCCGAAGCCGCCGAGAGAGTCAGGATGACAGCCAGGGCGGCCAGTATGGTTGTTTTCTTTTTCATGTTGATTGGCCTCCTTACTCGTCATCGGAAATCTGTGTCCAGCCCCAGTTATTATCTTCTCCGTAGTCGAACTGGTTAGTCACCGCGCCGCCGCCTTTGTTGGTGTTGTTGTAGTCGTTGGTGAAGGCAACGGAAGCAATATCATTGGCCGGGATAACTGCGGTCTGGGTGTCGGCTGTCACCAGGCTGTATACGGCTCCGGAATAGATTTCCGTAACGGTTACGTGTGCACCCACCGGAAGCTTTTCGATTAACTTTGTCTTCTGGCCCGGTGCGGTGAAGGATAATGATACTACGTTGCTGTATACCTTCTGTGCGTTTTCCCCTTCCCCCAGTGTGGCTTCCACCTGGAATACGAAGGTGGCCGGGTCTTTGGTTTCGTAGGTCTGCAGTGTTTTGACGATCTCCAGGGAGCCGTAGCGCTCGCTGCGCTCAGGCTTTAAGGTGACTGTCAAATCATAAAGCCATTCCCCGTCTCCTGCAGTGTTGATACTGCCGTTCTCGTCTGCCTCTTTCCCGGGCAGGGATATAAGGGCCGGGGTAAATGTGTAGGTATATGCATGGGACTGGGCGATGGTTGCAGTCTTCCCATCCTCCAGGGTGGTGATGTAATCCTGGATGCCGTTTCCTCTGGCTGCTGCCAGGTACAGGCCGCTTCCAGGCACCTGCATCCGTGAGCCTGCTTTTTCCCCGCTGTTTACCGGACGGCCGCTGCCAAAAGCGGTTTTCGCCGCCTGCTGTGCCAGGGCTTCCCACTGGGCATTGTCCGGATTCTCTGCCAGTTTCAGGTCTGTGTAGCCTTCCAAAAAGCTGTAAGTGTATGTGTCATGGCCGTCTACCGGGACGGCATCCGCGATTTTATACAAGTCGATGACTACATCCGCACCTGCCAGATCATCCGCAAAGTCCCCTCCGCCTGGCTGTACAGTCAGGGTGCAGGTTTTATTGAAGTCTACCGCCTGTGCTGTTCCGTTAAGGCCGGGCGCTGCCGCCACAGTTCCCACCGCCAGTGCGAACGCCAGCAGCGGTCCTTTCCATTTGATTTTCATAGGCGTCTCCCTCCTCCTTTCCTATCCGGGTATTACCCGTCTGAACCCCCAAAAGGGGAATCATCCCTTTTTCATTTTTTCCAGTATCTCTTTTTCCGTCATTGGCGGCCCTTTTCTGCGGTAATAAATCAACATAACCACCAGCAGGATAAACAATAACGGGACGCAGACGGCAGGTACCACGATGTAGGTGGGGATTTTCACTGCCTCTGCAGTGACTGCCGCATCGCCGTTGATGTTTCCGATGCGCTTTCCTCTCAGCAGAATCCGGTGGGTGTTGATTCCATAAGGCGTGCAGGTGACCAGTGTGGCATAATCTTTTCCATCCACGACAGCCAGTTCATCTGTCTCTTCTGGAAGAAC
>Ga0137308_102386_pt1 | contig 12781 bp, 17 predicted proteins | sample Inofrocosms_June_FD_97181 | JGI IMG/M metagenome (GOLD analysis project Ga0137308, IMG submission 97181) | Mouse cecal microbial communities from Vienna, Austria - N-Acetylneuraminic and N-Acetylglucosamine D2O microcosms_June | ecosystem: Host-associated > Mammals > Digestive system > Large...
GGTAAGCTATGAGCCTTTGGAATTTTCCCCCAAATTACTGATTCGCTCAAGTTCGACAGATACAGTAGATGCCCTTGGACAGGAAGAAGATTCTACTGGTATAATGTCTAGGGCAGCATCTCTACTTCCAACCAGTGGGTATGAGCCTTCCTATAATCCCAAATACTGGAACAAAGATGGTAATATCCGTCGGGCAAATTGTTACGCTTATGCAATGGATGTACTAAAAAGAACAGAAGGCAAATTGCAGCCTGGCAGTCTGGCAGGGAAACAATATAAATCATTAACAAAGACTTCTATTATTACTGCGGTAAAAGCGGATGGACCTTTTTTGGGAAGTGGTCGTTCGATTAGAGCGGCAAATCGTACTGAAAAACCCGGAAAAAATGAGTACAAAGTAGCCTTAGTCATTGCGCCTAAAAAGGATTATCATTGGTATATACAGAATAAGAATGGTTATTGGTCACATAAGCCTGGTTTTGGAAAAGCCACTAATTTGGATGCAAGTAATAAAAAAATTAAAGATCCAAAATCATGTAATAGGAATTACGGTTCTCTGAATTATTCCACATGGTGTGGATATTATATCGTTAAGTATACGGGAAAGTAATATGGAGAAAAGAAACAAGAGAAAACATATTATTGCAGTGTCAGTATCAGCATTTTCTTTAGGTATGATAATTCTTTTTATTACAATACCATCAAGAATGTATGTTGATTTTGTAATTGCTGTAAAAGGAAAAGAAAATATTACATGGGACGATTTCTCCAGGTTTCCCCATACTGATATTGGAAGTGGGCGATATGTATATGAGTATGATTTAGTAGGAGGTTCTCATTTATATCTGAATGGTTCTGAATTAAAATCACAGCCAGAGAGTATTTATATCATTAACAGATATGGGACAAAAACTCTTATAAAGAGTGATATGGATAGAAATTTGAATTGAAGAAAGAATTTAAAAAGCTGGTAATAGGATTTAGAGGGGGCATTCTTCTGAACCTGGGGGATGCCCTTCCTTTACTTTGCTAGGAGGAGACAAGCCTGTTAGCCGAAAGAGTGGATAATGAAAAATACACAGACGCAAGCAGGAAAAATGGTAAGTAAAAGAACATAAATTTTCATGGGAAAATCAACTAAAAAAATTAAATTTAAGGAGTATGAATGAATATGAAACTAAAGAAAAAAAGATTTTTAGGTGTTTTATCAATGGTTATCTGCCTTTCGTTATTAGGCAATATTCCGGCATATGCGGCTGGAAAGACAGTAGAGGCTTTTAAAAACAATACTTATGAAGGAACGTCTGATTGCAAAAAATTTGTTAATGGTATAAAGCAACAGGTTCCTTCTTACAAAAGTACGTTAAAACAGAAAACAGGGATTTCTCTAAAGAGTTTTAAAGGAAAAACAAAAGCAATAAAATATTGGGCAAGTCATGGGAGTTCAACCGGTCGGTTATGGGGTTCTGCAAGCGGCGTGGATTTTAATATCCATGATATTGCAAATTTCAAATGGTCAGGGAAAAATTTGGAATTTGTTTTTTTGGCTGCCTGCTACCAATTGTCAGGAGATAAAAATCGTGGGAAATATGCAAATGCCATGATAGGAAATAAAGCGGTAAGAGTGATTTGCGGTTACCATGAAAAAGCTCCTGGAGCGGGAACAAATAAAGATGGGGCAGTGGTAGATAATTTTATGTCATATGCTAAAACTGGCGAGTCAGTCAAAAGTTCATGGATTCTTGCGAATAAAAAATATGGAAATAACAACTATCTGGTTTTAACCCATAAAGGGAATGTACAATATTCCAGATTTGAAGGATTTCCGGGAAATACATATTCCCGCCCTGGAGCCGGTTCAACTACAATCCTCCGCTTTTCGTCTGCAAAACCAAATGGAGTGACACAGCCGAGAAATTTATCAGCAAATTTAAAACTTGGCGGAGAAACAGATGGTATAGATATTGCAATACCGAATTATGCAATCAAGGCTACAGATGTTGATGTCAGTGTGAAAGGAGATATGGACGTAACGGTCTTATCTGATGATGGCGGAACAACAACTTTAAATGGAGAGGTAAAGGACCAGGGTGTGGAAATCACAGCAGATGAGGCAGAAGATAAATCCGCTGAATGGATAAATCAGGCATTTGAAGGCGTAAATTTTACAGATTTTAATAATGGTAACTTAGAATTACGGGAGATTGTAGCGGCTGAGGTGGATTTGGATGGCAATTCTCAGAATGAAGTGGAAGAAACAGTGGCATATGACGTAACATATGAGTACACATTTGACGGTATTCCGGTAAAGGGCGATTTTTACAGTGCAATTGTAGATGATACAGGCGTTGTTTCAAGCATGGTAAACCATAATGAATATGAGATTATTCCGTCTCAAAGAACAGTGCAATTGTCTTTAGAAGATGCGTTAAAAGCGCTGGAAAATGAGGTGAAAGGCAGCGGGGGATTGAGGATATCGACATTTGCTGCAGAGGATGCTGTAATGCCAGAGGCATTGGATGTTAATGTTGCGTTTTGTGATAGTGATAATGATGGAATATTTGAACCGTCCTATATTTTTGATTTAACAGACGGCAGTTCCTATCAGGTCAACAGCATGACAGGTGAATGTTTAAGTAATGATTAGAGTATTTATGGAGGATAGATATGAAGGTGCAAAAAAAAGCTCTGGTTTTAGTGGTTCTTTTTATTCTGAGTGTTTCCATATATGCGTGTGGGAAGGATAATCCGTCTTTGCAGCAGGAAGATTTAAAAATGATAAGTCCTGCGAAAGAAAATGAGGAAGGCAGGCAGGAAGATTTAATAGAAAAAGAAGACGGGAAAGACAAACAGGAAGATTTGGCAGAGAAAGAGGGAGATAAAGAAGGCAGCCAGAAACAGCCGGTGGGAGATATACCGGAATTTTTAGAAAACTACTTTGAATTTGGAACATATTCAAAAAAGATAAGAATCCCAAATGCGGACAATATGGAATATGTTGCCATTACGGAGGAAAACCGGATAGAAATACCGGAATGCAATGTACTTTCAATCCTTTTCAATACTCTTTATAATGACATTGTTTTGTATGAAGGTTCCCCCGAAGAAATTAAGGATTTCTTCGGGGAAATCCAAAAATTAGAGTTTCAGAAGGAAAAAGAATATGTGGATACTTTGCCGTTAAATGCAGACTGTGTATTTGAGGCGGACAGTATCATGGTAAATGGGCATAGCAATTACATAAGAATACACATTAGAAGTTTTAGTGACGGTATGCATTATTTTGATATTCATCAGGAAAATCAGGAAGTTATTTATGCATCTGCAAAATCAGAATCTCTGTTGGACATGGTAAAGACGATGGCAGGATTAAAAAGCATAGATATAAACAAATCTGAAGGAATTGAAAAATTAGAGGCATTTATAGATAATGTATGGCAGCCGCTTGATGAAGAAAAAAAAGAGCTGTTCCAATTTATCATCAAAGAAAAGGTGGAAAAGATAAAGAATTATTCCGGTGGGTGTCCTTTCGAATATAAGTTAAAAGCAACTTTGCATGATGGTGAAACAGTAGATATTTATTATGCATCGGATAGCTGTGGCGCATTGGTAATCGGGGATTCTACTTATGAAGTAGAATTAGCGCCGGAAGAAGGGGAAGAATTTAAATATAGGAATCAGTTGGCAGATTTTTTTGGAAAACCGTAAATCAATTTGTTTATCAGTTTTCTCTCGTTCAATCTTGGAAAACCAGCCATGAAAATTTAGAAGAAGTATTTTATATGTATCATTTTCAAATAGCAGGCTGACTTATGAAAAGGGGTGCGGTATAATTAAAGCAAATAAAGAGAGCATGATATTTTTATCATATCATTGATTCATAAGGGGGAAGATGCTATGAGAAGAAAACATATGGTTATTATTATCTTTGCATTGGCAATTATGCTGTTACTGCCCGGCATGACGGCAGAGGCAAAAGCAAATCCTAAATTGGCGGCAAAGACAAAGGTTATGAAAACAGGGCAGACTTATCGGCTGGAATTAAAAGGTGTGTCCCGCAAAGCGAAAGTGAAATGGAAAACTGATAAGAAATCAGTGGTTTCCATCGCAAAGAAAAAAGGAAACATTGTTACCCTCAAAGCAAGGAAAAAGGGAACGGCAGTGGTTACGGCCACATATAAGAAAAAGAAATATAAGTGCAGAATTACGGTCAGGGAAAAGAAAAAGCAGGCAGCAGACAATCCGGTATTAAACAGCAGCAATGTGACACTGCATTATCTTCCTGAGGAATATAAAGATTACATAACCTATGACCGCAGCCATATGAGGGAATACCGTTTCCGGGTGTCCGGGACAAAGAAAGAAGTAAGGGAATGGAAGATAACCGGTAAGAATGCAGATTATTTCAGCATTACAGAGTATGGGCTGCTACGAATAGATTGGGAGCCGGCTTACATTGAGCCGTGTGTAAAGGCAACGGTAACCGCTGTCCTTGAGGATGGGAGAAAACTGACAGCGGCAGTAAGGGCATATTCCGAGCTGAATATATACATAGATACGATATTTACGGATTTTGAGAAACAGTATATTACTCCCTCCATGACAGAAAAGGAAAAAGCAGAAAAGGCGGCATGGTATATCAGCATAACTTCTGATTATGAATTATATAACAGTAATTGGTTTGACATATTTATCAAAGGGAAAGGGGACTGTTATGCAAGCCGTTATGCTGTGCAGTATATGTGCAGCCATATGGGAATCAAAGCCCTTGTCTGTAGGAATTATGATGCGCATGGGCAGACGCTGGTTTTTGCGGATGGGAAGTTTTATATGGTAATTACAGGCTATAACGAGCCAAAACCGCGGAGTTATACAATGTATGAAATCAGCGGGGAGGCATTGAGTAAAGTGGCAGAGGAAAATCTGATAGATTTGAATTATTTTTATTGATGGCAGATTTTAACAAGGTCGATAAAAGAGAGCCAGAATGAATAAAAGGGATATTCCAAATAATGTTGCATTGGAATATCCCTTTTTATCGTAAAGTGAATGCAGCTGAGAAAAAATTATTTATCGTATCTTAGGCTTTTCAGCATTTCTTTTATGTCTCTCAAGCCAGAAGAATCGGAATGTTCTATCACAGCGGAAAGGTATTCTTCATATTCCTTATCGGTAAGAATATCCAAATTTTTTAAATTTAGTATGCCGAGGGCTACAAGCATAAAACCTGGATTTTTCTTTTCCCACAAATTTAAAAAGGTTTTATTATCAGCGATGGCATTGACTGTAATAGAAAACCTCTGACCATCTGGGGATTTGACAAATAAAGTGTCAGCTTCATTGCAGAGATATATATCAAAAAACAGTGAATTGTGTTTGTTAAAAATTTCAAATAGCCAGTTTTTCAATCCATCTTTATCCATAGTCTTTTCCATTTGTTTCATACCGTCTTCTGGCATACTATGAACATATTTGGAAGTTTCGGATTGGAATTTCTGGCATTCTTCCTCTGTTATAATTTCCCAATCTAATAGTTTGAGTAAAGCAATTTCTATATACACAGAATGCGGATTTCCCCTATACCATTGTAATAAGACTTGCTCGTCATCACTTAAATCTTCATAATATAAAGTTTTTGTCTCGTTTCTTTCCATAATAGAATGTTCCTTTCTGAAATAGTATAAAAGATATTATAAAACATAATATATTTATAATATTTTAGCACAACATAAAATATATTACAATAATGGATAAGAGGTGATAAAAATGTTTAGTCTAAAAAGGGAATATACAGAATATGAGAACAAATCATTGCGATTGCCTAGTGTTTTAATAGAAAGGGTTCAAGCATTGGCAAACGAAAATGAAATGTCGTTTAATAAAGTTGTCATCCGCTGTATTGAATATGCGCTGGAAAATAGTGAAAACAATGTCAGATAGATTCCAATCTGTTTGTTGTTATAAAAATAATATAAATTATATTATGAAATACAATATAAAAGTAACATTTTATCATACTGTATTTTACATTACAATAGAAAATAAGAGGTGATAAAAATGTTTAAGCTAAAAAGGGAATATACAGAATATGAGAACAAATCATTAAGATTACCGAAAGATTTAATAGAAAAGGTGCAGGCATTGGCAAATGAAAATCAAATGTCATTTAATAAAGTAGTTATTCAGTGTATTGAATATGCATTGGGAAATATGGAACGTAACGTGGATAATCAAGAAAAATAGAGGCAATAAATTTATAAGGTTTGATGAAATAATGAATTAGTAATTAAGGGATATTCTAACAAAATGTGTTGGAACATCCCTTTTCTATCATGGTATTTTTTAGAATCCACACTGATTATCAAATATTCCGTATATATAAGTCTTTTATGTAGATTGTGGGGAAGTAGTATGGGTGCATAAAAATAGAGAAAGATGCTTTGAGGCGCTTTCTCTTATCTAACAATCATCATCTATAAACTCAACTACATTATCTGCCGTACATTCTAAAATCCTGCATAATTTTTCAAGCGTATTCATGGTGATTGATTTATTACGTTTTAAATTTGTAATTGTGTATGGGCTGAAATTGTGCTTATGTATAAGGCTGTATGTCGTAACATGACGTTCCTGCATGGTTTTCCATAATGGTTCATACGAAATCATAACATTTTCTCTTTCTGTTTTTTATTTTATTATCATTCAAACGAAAGCACTTGTATATTAACAAATATTTGTCTACAACAAAGGATTCCGTATACCAGGGATTTCCGTAGTGAAAATGAGTATAAATATATAAAAACAGAGAAAGATGCTTTCCGGCTCTTTCTCTTGATTAACAACCATCGTCTATAAATTCAACTATATTATCTGCTGTGCAGTTTAAAATTCTGCATAATTTTTCAAGTGTATTCATGGTGATTGACTTATTGCGTTTCAAGTTGGTAATGGTATATGGACTGAAATTGTGCTTGTATATAAGGGTATACGTTGTGACGTTTCGCTCCTGCATTGTTTTCCATAGTGGTTCATATGAAATCATAACATTTCTCTTTCTGCTTTTTATTTTATTATCATTCAAATGAAAGTGCTTGCATATTAACAAATATTTGTCTATAATGGATTTAGATATTAACAAAAATATGTCTATAAAATACTGGAAAGGGAAAACGAATCGTTATGGACGTGGATGAATTAAAAAATTTATTGTTTGAAATGCTAGAGGGGAATGGAGAGTTGTTTTCCGACCTGTCACTGGATGATGAAACGGACACTATATTTATCAAATCTGTTGATGGGGAAAGGTTTATTGTCACTGTTAGTCCTGTGACAGCGGATGAAACGCTCATAGAGCTGTGGGCAAAAAAGAATCCGGAATTGATGTCTCTTGCCCTCGGAGTATTAAATATGAGGGATTTAGGAGCTTTTACAGAGGAGGAAGCTGACAAATATTTATCGGAAATTTTAGAACGTGCCGATAATTCTATTGTTGAGGATTTGGCTAAGCTTAGGAATGATGGATAAAAAGTGGTTTATTTGTATAATAATTTAGGAAAAAGAGGAATTGGCAGTTTGTCAATTCCTTTTTATATTGCTTTATTGTAACGGAATAGGACTTGTCATGGTTCTTTTTACGTTGTATTGAACCTGTTATGAAAGCATGGAATTTTGCTCTTTATAGACATCTAAAAATCAAAATACTATAATGGTATCTGGCAGGAAGATAGTTGTATATGATTAAGTATTGCAGAAAGAGGAATGAAAATGATGACGAGTTATGAAGAATATTGGACATGGAACTTAACCTTACTTTGGGGATATGCGATTATGTGTGCAAAATGTCTGAATCCTGACAGAAAAGAAAAATCGGAGCGTAATTCAGGCAGAACATTCTAAATGTAAAATGTTTTTCTCATTTTGCATCTTCATTCTGGGACATTTTTTCTAAGTCTGTCCAGTTCCAATGTTTATGAATTAAACCTATAGAATCTGCTTAGACAGCCTGGCCTGGCGTTAGGCTGCTTTGCCAAACATTGTGGTAATCTCACCCAAAATCATTAAAAGTCCCACTCAATCCTTAGTTTTATACAGTATACCTTTCGGCTGTGAACTATGAAGGAATATGGCAGCAAAATGTGCTTGTCTGTTCCTGCAAAATGAGGGGATAGTTATTGAGAGAGGGATAGGGTTATATCGGCCGAAACAGAATAAGAACCAATACAGAAAGACCATAGTCCCATTCCGGACTGTGGTTTTTTTGTATTGGGCAAATCGGATTGTACGGTGCCGTTCTCCGACAGCCTCCTGATTTTTTACTCGGAAAAGAACAGGAAAGTAAGAAAATCAGGAGGTCAGAATATGTATTATGATGTGCAGAAAAGCGCAGAAAGGATAAGGGATTTAAGGACAGGCAGCAATTTAACCCAGAGCGAGGCGGCAGAGAGGATGGGATTTTCCCTCAGCGGATACCGTAAGCTGGAGCAGGCACAGAATGGGGGAAGTATAGACAGTCTGATAATGGTAGCAGATTATTACCATATTTCCCTTGATTATCTGGTATTTGGAGAGGAACGGGATTACATAACGAGTCTGTCCGTGGGTTTGACAGACAGTCAGAAACGGGTTGTCCGGGCTACCATAGCAAGCCTGATACAGAACATAAAAAAATTTTCGTAGAGGTAACCGCCACACGGTTACTAAGTAACCGAACTGTGGTCTCTGCTTTTGGGAGAAAAGGTTATACAATGGCATTACGAACTGAATAGGACAAGCACACATTCCGATATATTTTCGCTTTGCCTTGTGGCAGAGTGGCCGGAACCCATTTCGTGCCATGATAATCCTGCATGGTGTCCCACTGAGTTGTTTTGCGGAAGAAATAAAGTTTCTTCCCGGATAAGTTGGAGAGCATCCTGTTGCCCGTGAAGGATTGGAGCAGAGGTTACGGCCTACCAGAGCAGCGGCTGGGGGTAATGAATTATACGGACACCACGATTGCAGAAGATAATCCTTTCGTGGGAGCGGCGACCTGCACATGAATCCGGATGGGCTGGCAGAAGTGCAGTGGGAACGGGCGAGGTTCCATGTGTGTAACCCGGCTGGGGGATGAGAGGAATGGCTGGCTGCGTATGCAGCCGGTTGTCCTCTGATATAAACGCTTTTGCCCCAAAGAAGAAACGGCAGGAATAAAAATACAGGGCTTTATGGGGGCGGGAGCGTTTATATGGGAGGATAACATAGCCGGCAGAGTTTTCCCTTTATAGTATGGTAAAAAGCAGATATTTTGATTGGAGGTCATTTATGATGGGCTACGAAAAAAACCAAATAGTAAAAGGTATTTTGTTTATAAGCAGCATGAAGTGTCAGGAGAATGTGGAGCGGATGGCGGTGCAGATAACAATGCAGTGTGCGGGGAGAAACATTCTAGTGGAAGATGTGGCGGTGGAGCATAACCTGATTGGAGATATGGATATGGACAGGCCGGTGATAAAGTCTGTCGTCAATGCTGTTGTAAACAGGGGTTATGAGGTTCTGGCGCTCCGTAACCAATATGATGTGACAGAGGATGATTCGGATTGGGAGAAATTTGTGGGCAGCATGGCGGATATGGGTGTGCAGGTGTATCTGGCAGATGCGGATGAGTTTGTTGGCAGTGTTTATGGAGGGGACAGTGGAGATTAAAAGAGGCGACATTATCATTGTGGATTTGGGACAGCATGAAACATCAGTCCAGTCGGGAATCCGGCCTTGTGTTGTTATGAGCAACGATTTGGCAAACAGGCACAGCCCGGTTATCACGGTCGTGCCGCTTACTTCAAAGATACGGAAAAAACAGTATCTGCCAACTCATGTATTTTTGAACAGTTACAAGAATACCGGGCTGGGATGCCACAGCCTTGCCCTCTGCGAGCAGATTACGTCCGTTGCTTTTTCGGATGTTTTGGAGGTGGCAGGCAGGGTAAGCGGGAGAAAGCTGGCTGAGATAGGCCATGCTGTTAAGGTACAGTGTGGATTGGCGGCATGAAAGTGAGGAAGTGGGTGTGACAGGTTGGATGCTTTAACTTTAGCAAAGAAATTAGCGGTTCTTGCAAGGATATATGCGTTAGGGTTATTAAATGAAGATGAATATACAAGAACGAGAAACAGAATTATGCAGGAACACAACGTAGTAACATTTGAATAATTGTAATATCTTGTGAAGGGCAGGAAAAAATAAATTTTTTATCTGCCTTTCGCACATTGGTTAACATTTTCTTTTTGATATATAGTAAAGCCAGAAACAAGATAAGAGTTTGTTTCTGGTTTTACTATATATCAAAGGAAGGAGGAGCAGGAATGGCAGGAGAAGTGGAAGTCATCAAAGCGGTAGAAGGAAACGGAATCAGACGCAGGAATATGGTTGGCAATGGCCTTTCGATTGAAAGAAAAAGAGTGGCGGCATATGTGCGGGTGAGTACCGACGGCGAAGAACAGTTACAGAGCTTTCAGTCACAGAAAACATATTATCAAGAGAAGATTTCCAAAGAAAAAGAGTGGGTAATGGTTGGCATCTATGCGGATGAAGCGATTACAGGAACTAAGACAGTCAAGAGAGACGGTTTCCTGAAAATGATTAACGACTGCATGGCAGGCATGATTGATGTTATCCTCACAAAATCCATATCCAGATTTTCTCGTAATCTGGTAGATACCCTTCAATATGTCCGTATGCTCAAAGAAAAGGGGATAGCGGTTATTTTTGAAAAAGAGAATATTAACACGCTTTCAATGGAAAGTGAGATGGCATTGGCATTGCTTTCCACCCTTGCTCAGAATGAAGTGGAATCGTTATCTGCAAATGTAAAAATGGGAATCAAAATGAAAATGAAACGTGGCGAAATGATGGGGTTCAATGGCTGCCTCGGTTATGATTACCATCCAGAGGATAAGAGTATTACTGTAAATCCGGGGGAGGCAGAGATTGTTCGTGAAATATTCGATATGTATTTAAGAGGGTATGGTGCGCCGACAATAGCAAAGGAACTGACCAGGCTTGGAAGAAAGAACAAGAAAGGGGAAGTGAAATGGACAGAAAGCGGGATAAGGACGATTATCAATAATGAAAAGTATAAGGGAGACCTCCGGCTGGGAAAAACCTTTACAGTTGATCCGATTTCAAAGCGCAGGCTTGAAAATATGGGCGAAGAAGAACAGTATTATATCAAAGAACACCATGAGCCTATCGTTTCACCCGAAATATGGGATGCAGCACAGGAGATTAAAAAGAGCCGCTACCGCAAAAATGCAATGTCCATTGTGGGAACAAGAAAGAAGTACAGTAGGAAATTTGCTTTCAGCAGTATGTGTGAATGTGGATTTTGTGGAAAGTATCTAACGAGACGTGCCCATAATCAGACAACAACACAGACAAAGCCGGTATGGAAATGCAGGACTGCTACCAATTTTGGCATTGAGAACTGTCCGCACAGCAAGTCAATCGACGAGGCAATCATTGAAAATGCCTTCATTGAAATGTTTCATCTACTTGCAGACAACTTTGATGATGTTCTGGATTTGGTTATCCATTCTGTTGAGGAGACATTATCGAATGATGAAAGTGCCATTAAGTTGCAAAAGGTAAATAAAACTCTTGACTTGCTGGAATCAAAGAGAAAGAAATTGACCGATATGCTGTTAGATGATAAGATTACGAAAGAGGCATACGATGCAAAGTATAATGAATTGACACGAAAGATTAACCAGACAAAAGGGGAACGCTCGTTGTATTCTTCAAATGTAGAGGCACAAAAGCATGTCAGCCAGAGAATGAAAGAGATTCGTGCCTGTATTACAGAGGCGGATATGCTTGATAAATTCGACAGAGCAGTTTTCGAGAGCATTGTTGAAAAGGTGATTGTTGGTGATATGAATGAGGATGGAATAGTCGATCCATATAAGCTGACATTTGTGCTGAAAGGTATGGATGACAGAACCATTCCGGATGCGAAAAACCGATATAAAAATTTGAATAAGAAAGTTGGTTAGCATAGCATTTCAAAAAGTAGAAAGGGTAAGAAAAATGAACACTCAGAATGACTTTTTGGATAATGCAGTGGATGATGGAGTTGTAACAGATGGGGCAGGGGATTTGGACGCTGAAATGTGTTCTTATATACAAAACGACACGGAAGAAATGTGTTCATCTTTGCGTAACGACACATGTGGAGACGGTTGTAATGCTTTCCCACAAAAAACCCGACAGCGTAATCAACGTAAAAGTCGAGTTTGGCGAGGGTGAGGGAAAAGTGCCGCTTGATAATATCGCCAAGAGAGCCGAAGCGTATAAGCCAAAAGAGCGGGTTACATATAAGATGATTAAGGAGTACATAGAAGCGAAGTATGGCTTCAAAGTACATACCGCATATATCGCAGAGGTAAAGAGGGAGTTAGGATTGCCGATGTATGATGCTCCTAATGCGGTAGAGGAATTGAAACAGCCGAGGAAACATCCGACGGCAGAGAAAGCGGAAGCGATAAAGGATGCTTTGAAACATTTTGAAGTTATTTAAAGCCGTGAGCGTATCATTAGAAATAGTGGTACGCTTATTTTTTGTCCGAATCGTACCTTTGATTGGCTTGTTAGTTCTCTATATAATGAAATCAAAAAAGGATGGTGGACTTTATGAGAGAAAAGAAAAATCATTTGTATGTGGATAGTGGGGAACGGAGCATTTTGCTACATAGCCTTGTGGAACTGAAAAATCAGCTCATACAGCAGGGCAGATATACAGACTGCGTTGAC
>Ga0137308_102388_pt1 | contig 12770 bp, 11 predicted proteins | sample Inofrocosms_June_FD_97181 | JGI IMG/M metagenome (GOLD analysis project Ga0137308, IMG submission 97181) | Mouse cecal microbial communities from Vienna, Austria - N-Acetylneuraminic and N-Acetylglucosamine D2O microcosms_June | ecosystem: Host-associated > Mammals > Digestive system > Large...
GGGTGGGTATTATTCCGGGCGGACAATCTGGTTCAGGCTGGGGTGATGGTGAAACGCATGATATTTCCATGGCAATATACAGAAAGTACCTTATTGCTTGGGCAATTATTTGGTGCGAAGACGGTCTTGGTTATTATTTGTGGGATTTTAGGATGCGGGTTTGTGCAGGAAATGTTTCAGGGCTGCAAAAAATCGTTTAACTGGAAAAATTCCTATCTTGAGTTAGGATTTTGCACGCTTATGTTTGTATTTTCTATCGTTATGCTGGCAAGCAATACGTATAACCCATTTATTTTCGTTTTTAAGGAGGAAATTATGAAAAAGATAAAACCCGTTCTTTGGAATATTTGTTTCTTTTTTATCATTCTAACACCTAATGTTGCATATTTTCTTTTTGGGAAAAATGTCGATGCTGCAAATTACGAAAATAGGAATATGGCGGTAAAACCTGTGATTTCTCCCGAAAATTATGAGAATTTTTCGGAAGAATATGAAAACTATTTTAATGACAGCCTTCCCTTCCGGAATCAGATGATTGAGTTCCATAATTCCATAGATTATTATTTGTTTCAGCAGTCTTCCAGTAAAAAAGTGGCAATTGGGTCGGATGGATGGCTGTTTTATTGCGATGATGAGGATAGTAACCCATTGGAACAATCTTTGGGGTATTGGAACTTCACAGAAGGCCAATTAGAAAAAATTGCAGATAATTTGACCTCTACCCAAAGGGTGCTTGAAAGCCTTGGTATTGAGTTTGTATTATTTATCCCACCTAATAAAGAAACTATTTATATGGAATTCCTGCCAGATTATTATACTGTCCAAAATAAAGTGACTTCTGTCGAACAGCTTGTGGCATATTTACAGGAACATACAAGCATACGGGTAGTTTATCCCAAGGCGGACCTGCTGGCTGCGAAAGCTAAATATCCTGATGTACTATTCTACCATAAATTAGATACCCATTGGAACATGGCAGGGGCATACATAGGAGCAGTGAGTTTAGCGAATGAGCTAGGGGTTAAAATGCCGCCGTTTCATGCAGTCAATTTAGAAAAAAAGTTAAGTTCAGGCGGTGACCTTGCAAATATGCTGAATATTTCTATCAAAGACGGAAATGTTGACTATGGTATTTCTGGAATTAATGGGCTTATAACAGAATGTAAAACCTGGGACTTTAATACAGAATTTTTGTACTATACAGCAGGTGCAGATAAAAGGAACCTATTTGTATGGAGGGATTCCTTTTCATCAGCATTAGCCCCAACCTTGGCAACACAGTTTGAAAATAGTAAGTTTGTGCATTATGGTTCTTTTCAGCAACAGCAACTTTTTGATTTCCAACCAGATATTTTTGTAGGGGAAGTGGTGGAAAGAAAACTGAACCGATTGGAGGACTTTAGGGTAACTTATATTTCCTCTGGCGTTACAGAAACAAAACATACAAAAGATATTTCAGTCACTACAGCAATAAATGGGAAGTATCCAAAGTATGTATCAATCGAAAAGAAAGAGAACGCTTCAACAGCAACGGAACAGATACAAACTATTACAGAATTGGCAGATACCTTGATCCAAGTGCCGAAAGAGGAAACGGGGGTAATATCTATTTACATTTATAAAGACGGATTGGGAAAAGAGATGATCGAAGAAGTGAATATCCCCTATTAAGAAATATATGGAAGGAAGGTCCGTTTTAAGCCGCCGTCCAGTGCAAAAAAATGTCTTGATATTTTACCATCTAGAGGCGTCAATTACACATAACCCTCCCGAAATTTTTACAGAAATTCTTATATTGCCCATTCAGTTCCCCGCAATCCGGGCAATACCACATCCCGTCTTCCCGGGGGCAGATTTTCACCAGTGTTTTATGGACAGTAATTTCCCAAAAATCCTTACTTTGGTTTTCAGTTGCCATAGCCCCCAGCGGCGTGATAGAGGAACCCTTGTGCCCAAGCCCTGCAAAAATCCTTTTTGAAATGCCGAAACATGTTTGCAGCAGCCTTTTTCTTCCATTGTAACAGCAAAAAACAAAAAAATGGACTTGCTATTCTACCAAAATATGTTAAGATATATATGTGCGCTTTGCAATCGTGCGCTGCCTCATTGTGTAATGGCAGGATAAGGAAAGAGATGGGGCAGTTCCCAATCGGCAATCCGTATCCGCATAACAATAAACCAAAGTAAATTTTAGGAGGAATTCAAATGGCAAACAAATGGGTTTATCTCTTCAAAGAGGGAAATGCAAGCATGCGTGAACTTCTTGGAGGAAAAGGCGCGAACCTTGCTGAAATGACCAGCTTAGGTCTTCCGGTACCACAGGGTTTTACTATCACAACAGAAGCATGTACTCAGTATTATGAAGATGGACGTCAGATTAATGATGAGATTCAGTCACAGATCAATGAGTACATTGGCAAAATGGAAGATATCACAGGAAAGAAATTCGGCGATAAAGAGAACCCACTTCTGGTATCTGTACGTTCCGGTGCAAGAGCTTCCATGCCTGGTATGATGGACACCATCCTGAATCTGGGTCTGAATGAGACTGTTGTAAATGTAATTGCTGAGAAATCAGGAAATGCTCGTTGGGCATGGGATTGCTACAGAAGATTTATCCAGATGTATTCTGACGTAGTTATGGAAGTTGGCAAGAAATATTTCGAAGAGCTGATTGATAAAATGAAAGCTGACAAGGGCGTAACACAAGACGTTGACCTGACAGCAGAAGATTTGAAAGAGCTTGCATCTCAGTTTAAGGCTGAATATAAAGAGAAAATTGGTGAAGATTTCCCAGATGATCCGAAGGAACAGTTAATGGGAGCAGTAAAAGCTGTATTCCGTTCTTGGGACAACCCTCGTGCAAATGTGTACCGTCGTGACAATGATATTCCTTATTCCTGGGGTACTGCTGTAAACGTACAGAGTATGGCATTTGGTAATATGGGCGATGACTGCGGTACAGGTGTTGCATTTACTCGTGACCCAGCTACTGGCGAGAAGAAACTGATGGGAGAATTCCTGACAAATGCACAAGGTGAAGACGTAGTTGCAGGTGTTCGTACTCCAATGCCGATTGCTCAGATGGAAGAAAAATTCCCAGCAGCATACAAACAGTTTACAGAAGTTTGTGCTACATTGGAAAATCACTATAGAGATATGCAGGATATGGAGTTTACTGTAGAAAATGAAAAGCTCTATATGCTTCAGACACGTAATGGTAAGAGAACTGCTCAGGCTGCTCTGAAAATTGCCTGCGATTTGGTAGACGAAGGTATGAGAACAGAAGAAGAAGCAGTTGCTATGATTGATCCACGTAACCTTGATACTTTACTGCATCCTCAGTTTGATGCTGCTGCATTGAAAGCGGCAACACCTGCTGGTAAAGGACTTGGCGCTTCTCCAGGAGCAGCATGTGGTAAAGTTGTGTTCTCTGCTGATGATGCTGTGGCATGGGCAGAAAAGGGTGAAAAGGTTGTATTAGTACGTCTTGAAACTTCTCCAGAAGATATCACAGGAATGAAAGCTGCTCAGGGTATTCTGACTGTTCGTGGAGGTATGACCAGCCATGCAGCCGTTGTTGCACGTGGTATGGGAACCTGTTGTGTATCTGGATGTGGAGACATTGCTATGGATGAAGAAAATAAGAAATTCACCTTAGCAGGAAAAGAATACCATGAAGGAGATCCGATCTCAATTGATGGTACTACAGGTAACATTTATGATGGTCTGATTCCTACTGTTGACGCAACGATCGCAGGCGAATTCGGAAGAATTATGGCATGGGCTGATAAATACAGAACCTTAAAAGTTCGTACCAATGCAGATACACCTGCTGATGCTAAGAAAGCACGTGAGTTGGGTGCAGAAGGTATTGGACTTTGCCGTACTGAGCATATGTTCTTTGAGGAGGACAGAATTGCTGCATTCCGTGAAATGATTTGTGCAGATACTGTAGAAGAAAGAGAAGCTGCTCTGGATAAGATTCTTCCGTATCAGCAGGGAGACTTTGAAAAATTATACGAAGCTTTGGAAGGCAACCCTGTTACCATCCGTTTCCTGGATCCTCCATTGCATGAGTTTGTTCCTACTGAAGAAGAAGACATTAAGAAACTGGCAGATGCTCAGGGTAAATCAGTAGAAGATATTAAGGCTTTAATTGATTCTTTACATGAATTTAACCCAATGATGGGACACCGTGGATGCCGTCTTGCAGTTACCTATCCAGAAATTGCAAAAATGCAGACAAGTGCAGTGATTCGTGCAGCAATCAATGTAAAGAAAGCTCATACAGACTGGAATTTGAAACCCGAAATTATGATTCCGTTGATTGGTGATATCAAAGAGTTAAAATATGTAAAGAAAGTAGTAGTAGAGACTGCTGATGCAGAAATCGCTGCTGCTGGTGTTGAATTAGAATATGAAGTAGGTACAATGATTGAGATTCCAAGGGCTGCTCTTACTGCAGATGAAATTGCAAAAGAAGCTGATTTCTTCTGCTTCGGTACCAACGACTTGACACAGATGACCTTTGGTTTCTCTCGTGATGACTCTGGTAAATTCTTAGAGGCATACTATGATGCTAAGATTTTTGAGAATGATCCATTTGCAAAACTTGACCAGACTGGCGTTGGTAAGTTAATGGAGACAGCAATTAAATTAGGAAAACCAGTAAATCCAAATCTTCATATCGGAATCTGCGGCGAGCATGGCGGAGATCCTTCTTCCGTAGAATTCTGCCATAAGATTGGCCTGGATTATGTTTCCTGTTCTCCATTCCGTGTACCAATTGCAAGATTGGCTGCTGCACAGGCAGCGATTGCCAATGTAGGAAAATAGAGGAACGCAAATATTTTTACTTCACAACGCTTGTTATTACGAGGAAAGATGTGCAGGAGTACATGAAACACCATTCCGAGTATACAAAGGCGAACCGATTTAAAGATATTATTTGCAAAATCTATATATAATTATCGAAAGGGAGGCTTTGGCTTCCCTTTCGTGTATCTGAAAAAGATACATTCTCTCGATTAGGACTAAATCCTAAAAGCTATGGCTTTAAAGGACTTAGTCCTTTTTATATGCAAAAAATAATTGGTAGTGTAAAGTAGCCTATGAAAAACTGGAGTCAAAAAAATAGGCTCCATTAGAACTTTGATAATTGTAGATACGATAGATTTTGGCAGTGTCCGCCACCCTTGACGGCACACCAAAACAATGCTCTGAACGTCTTACCGACGGCGAAGAACTCAAGAACAGATACCAGTTTCTCCGTCTGATTCACAGCATTGTAGCATTGTTTTGGCGTGCCATCAAGGGCAGGTCCCTTCGGGATGGCTAGGTAATTACCTCTGGCTCGGAATCTAAGAACAGATGTGGGCTTAGCCCTGTTGCTGCTTTAAGAGTTCCTGTTGGCCCAGATAGATCAGGAGTTGCCATTTGCCGGGCATATTCCCAGCGCCTTCCAGCAGTTCCACTTTATTCAGCGGTTCCCTGCCGCCGGATTTCTCATGAGGACGCAGGAAGTTATAGTAAGCGACCCAGAGAGAAACGCTGTGTATTGCACCGCCATCCGTACCGTAACCGCAGGTGACACGATAAGATTCCCTGAATGTACGGTTCAAGCGTTCGGTCACCTGTTTGAATGGCCGGAATTTTTTGGATACTTCGTCGTCATTGGTAAGGCCGATCACCTGCGTGATGAATACGTCCCAGCCTTTTTCAATCTTGAACTGCTGGGCGGCAAGCGGATACGCGCTGTATCCGTCAGCAATGAATTTCAGGGTTCTGTCAGGGAATTCCTTAAATTTATCAAATGCCATGCGCATGGTAAGAATACAGGGGCCGACATCTCTTGAAGTTGAGACCTGATAGCCGAGGATGGAGCGAGTTACTTTGTCCATGATGAGCCAGACATATGCTTTTATACCTTTGATTTTGATGTAGGTTTCATCAGCAGCAAGTTCGTTGGAAGGATTGTAGTCATAGGAATCTACAAAGGGACGGATGATGACAGCGGCTGTTTTGGCATAATTGTTGACCATGGTATGTGAAATGTCAATACCATGGATTTCTTTAAGGGCCTGTACGGTCTGCCGGAGAGAGAGTTTTAAGTTTACCCGGTAGGTAAGGCACAGCCCCATGGTATAGGCGTTGTTTTTCTTATATCTAAAGGAGGTTGCCCACTTTGGGAGCTGGTTTAGTTCCATATCAAAAAAGTTTACAGAAAACTCGCGGTAAAGATAACGTGGTTTATATTTCCAGTATTCGGATTGCGGAAGCCCTTTAGGAAGCTTTGTGAGATTCCGCCGGTAGTAAGGACAGCTGTCGTTGACACACTTATGGATACGGAAATGTTTCCGGTCTTTGACAGGCTGGAGGGCATGCCCGCAATAAGGGCACTGTAGTTTTAACGGGGATGTTACTTTTTCACCGTTGACAAAGGTTTGCCCGCAGATCTTGCACTTAAACTGTCCACGGCCGCCAGAGTTGTCATAGATATAGTCATGAGGGGCGCCGCAGAGAGGGCAGGCGGTATCTGTCGGAACGTTACGGGGTTTGCCTTTCTGGGGTTTGACAGGTTTTACGGCTTTGCCATAGCGGAGGAGGTAGTATCCGTTCCAGGGTTGCCAGTCCTGTTTGATGAATGGTTTGATGACAGGAAGTTTATCCGTGAGGAACTTTTGGTATTTAGGGCTGTGGAGTTCATCGTGAGCCCACTGCTTAAGAGGAATGTATCTGCAAATAAAAAGAATGAGCCAGCAAATTTGCTGATATTGTTCTTGAATGATTTTAAGTAAATATAGTATAATGTTATCCATAAAGCAATGATTTACCTTTCGTATTTTGTTGAGTGTGGTGCTTACATTATACACGAAAATAGGGGATCATTGCTTTTTTAGTTGTAAAAAGCTAAAAATTCCCTGAAAACATGAGGTTTTTAAGAAAAATAGGATTGTAATACTTTACAATACCACAGTCAGATGGGGGATTTGACAATGAAAAAGCTGCAGAGCCATACCAGCAACAAATACCGGACTTCACCGCTGGATAAAGTGCGCGTATGCTTCTATGGGAGGGTTTCCACACAGCATGAAGCGCAGATGAACGCACTGGAAAACCAGATACAGTGGTATGAAAGCATTTTGTCAGACCATCCAAACTGGGAAAAAATAAATGTCTATGTGGATAAAGGGGTTACCGGTACACAGGCGAAGAAACGCCAGGGCTTCATGCAGATGATAGAGGACGCTTCCAAAGGCGAATTTGACTTAATATGTACCCGTGAGGTGTCAAGGTTCGCAAGGAATACCCTGGACAGCCTGAACTATACCAGGCAGCTTGGCAGAATGGGTGTGGAAGTATATTTTTACAATGACAATATCTGGTCCTGTGAATCAGATGGGGAATTAAGGCTCACACTTATGTCCGCCATGTCGCAGGAGGAATCCAGGCATATCAGCGAGCGGGTGCTTGCGGGGCAGTCCATATCCAGAAAAAAAGGCGTCCTTTACGGGAATGGGAATATCCTTGGCTACCGGCTTGTAAAAGGCAGCAAATCCAGTGAAAACACGTATGAGATTATAGAAGATGATGCGGAGACGGTGCGCATGGTTTACGACTTCTATCTGGAAGGAATGGGGGTAAAAACCATTGCGGCAAAAATGCAGGAGCTTCACAGGCAGACAGCCAAATCCGGCTGTAAATGGGACGCAACAAAGGTTTTAAGGATTCTGGACAACAAGACCTATGCAGGATATATCGGCTACCATAAATCCCATACCGCCAGCTTTTTAGACCATGCAAGGGTTCCTGTAAGAGACCGTTCCCAATACGAGTATGTGAAAGGGGATTTCCCTGCAATCATCCCGGAAGAGAAATGGAACCGGGTGCAGTCCTTAAAACAGAAGAAAGTGACCTGTGCAGGGCAGGGAAAATATGGGAAGAAACGCTCCAAAGACCGCTGGGTGCGGGTTCTTGTCTGTGAGTGTGGAAGGACATACCATAAATATAAGTGGAGAGTCAATAAATCCGGGGAGGAGTGCTGCGGCTACCAGTGCTGGAATCAGGTGAACAACCGGAAGAAAAGTTACAGAATTAAAAACGGGCTGGACGCAGAAGGGTACTGCGACGTGCCATCCATCTGTGAATGGAAGCTGGACTTCATGCTGAAACATATCTTACAGAAAATCTGGAAAAATCCAAAAGAGACCATCACGGTACTGACGGAAACCATCAGAGAAAACTATGTGGAAGGGCAGGAAACCAATACGGAATTGGGATGCCAGAAACGGGAGCTTGAACGTCTGAAATTCAGGAAAGAAAGGCTTCTGGATATGCGCCTGGATAACCAGATAGAAGAAAGCGCATTTGAGGAAAAAAGAAGGCAGATTCAGGAGCGAACCACAGAAATAGAAAAAAGGCTGGAAGCCAGCATAGGGCAGGAAGTGACAGAAAGCACAGAAGATATCAGCAGTGCCATACGGAAAGTAAAAGACGTGCTGGAAAATGCCTGCAACCTGAAGCAGAAGAAGATAGATGGAAACCTGATAGAAGCATTGGTGGAGCGGGTGACACCGACAGAAGAAGGTGTTTTTAAATGGTATCTGAACTGCAAAGCCACAGAAGACGCAATATTTGATGAAAAAGAGTATACCTTTTATGATTCCTTCTGCTTATGCTTTGAGGAAGCAAAGGCATACCGAAAACAGTATGGGAATTTCATACGGGCGAATCAGTGGAGGGACTTACAGGTAGAAGTCTTTATTGCAAAATAAAGAAGAACAGGCAGAAATTATTTGCAGCATAGAAAGCAGGTGGAAGCCCATATTACAGAAGAAAGCAGATAAAAGCCCGTATCAAAGAAGAACAGGCAGAAAAAATGCGGCGGTAAACATGGAAGTGACGTGTTGCCGCCGACTTTTATGGTTCCAGAAAGAACAGGAGGGAAATATGGTAACAGAACGGTTTCAGATGGAGGTAACAGCAGTAGGTTCCGATGACGGGACGCATACCTATGAGATTCAGAGAAAGTGGAGAGAAAAAGGGAAGAAATCATTAGTGGTGGAACTGTACCCCACACTCACAGCCAGCAGGTGCGGCAGCATGGACGTATCAACCATGCATTTAATAAACCATGTGCAGGAACTTGGGTGGGGAGAAGTGCGGATTGTGAACCTCTATTCCAAAGTGTTTTCCGAAAAGCCGAAGGTAAGCGAACTGGCGGAAGACAGCAGCAACCTTTCCTATATCGAAGAGATTCTGGAAGAGCCGGACATTAAGGAGTATGACATTATCATTGCATGGGGCAACACGCTTACCACCCATACACAGACTATCCATGCAAAAGCAGACCTCCTTGCAATGATGAAAGGGAAAGGGCTTGTAAAACAGGTCAAATGCATTGTCACCGACAATTTGAAAACAGAAGGCGTACACCCTCTGTATCTGGGATTGCGCCATTCCAAAGACGTATGGAAGTTAAAGCCATACCCATTGGAGAAAGCCCTCCAGGACTTAAAGGGCGGGGAGAAAAAAGCAACCAAAGAAAGCGAAGCAGTAAAAAAGAAAAAGGGGGCGAAAAAGGATGTACCAGAGGATAAAGAACAAACTTGACCTGGAAATCGTGAAAGAATCCCTGAAAACGGAGAAAGTGGAAGACGCTGTATTAAAGCGTATAAGAGAACTGGTGGAGGTATTAGACCGTGAATATGGCTGCTGCCGGGGTTCTTCTGATATGGGAGGCTATGTGCTGCTTTTCACAGAACGGGAAACATATGAATGCTATATTTCAAAACTTATGGAGTGTTACCATCTTGAGAAAAACCTTTCGGAATATACAGAACGAATCAGCGGTACGGAAGATGGGAGAGCATGGCAGGAAGAACTTTACCTGCTGTCCTCAGATGACGCACTGGTGCTGGTCTATCCTGCAGGGCAGGAATAAGAGAAAGATTATCCTGGCAGTTTTATACTGCCCGGCATAGAAAAACACAGGAAGGAGTGGTTTTATGGAATACCTCATTTATGGTATGTTGGCGGCATGTGTGGTAATTGCAGGAGCAGAATTGTTTTTGGCGTATGGAGAGTAAGGAGGAAAGAAAATGGCAAATGTATTTTTATTATTACTGGGTTTTACCAGTGTGACAACAGTATATGAGATTGCTAAAACAGGAAAGCGCACAAAATCCGATAAGGTGAACCGTGCGGTGGATTCCTGGAAGAAAGGGAAGTAAAGAAAAGGGTTCCCGGAAAGTATCAAAGAACCAGAAGGAGCATAGAAAAGCAGATACCGCAGGGATTCCTCTGTGGTATCTGTAAACCAGTGTTTTATGTTTCAAAACCAGAACCAATGATACCGGGAAGTGAAAGAGAAGGAGACAGAAGATGGGGCATGATTTGAACCAGTATATTGTAAGGGAATATGGAAGGCTTGAAACAGAGAGGGAGCAGAGGGAATTTGTGGAAAAGATACGTTTCCTGATGATGGCAGGTGAAAGGGAGTTTTCCGCTTACTATTCCAAAGGAATCCTGACCGGAAGGGAGTTCTATTCAGTGGCAGACACTTTATATGCACTGAATAATTTCTGGATGCTGTCAGGGTTTGTATATCAGAACAGGCAGCATTTGTTCCGTGAAATAAATGGGCAGAAAGAACCGCAGGAAACCCGTAATTTTATGGAACCCTGCAAGTTTGGGAAAGACACCATACTGTCCAGGATGTTCCAGGTGATGAAGAACTCCGGCATGGATGGCAGCATGGTAAACGAATGCGAAGACTACAATGTAATCACCCGCAGGGTAAAAGTCTATGGAGCCACAGGGAGCAGAGGGGCTACCGTGCCGCAGATTGTACTGCAGGGAAATTGGGTGGAGCAGTGGGGCTTTGAAACAGGCTGCAGTGTGCGTGTGGAATGCTACCAGAAGAAGCTGGTTATCCTGAAAGAATAAAAAGCAGGGGTATGGTAAGTGGTAGCATAAAAAAGCAGATACCATAGGAGTGAAAATCTTTTGTGGTATCTGCCATTGTAAATATAATCTTTATTTTTTCAGGTCAAATAAAGAGGTAATGTCAACATCCAGTATATCAGCTATTTCAAAAAGTGTGTCCAAAGACACAGAAGTTGGGACATTAGGGGCTTCGATATTGCTCATATGCGTCCTGCTGATATTTACAGCTTCTGCTAGCTGTAGTTGTGTCATACCACGCAGTTTCCGGTAATAAGCAATGTTCAATCCAATCCGTATATATTTTTCAGCATATTTTGTCTTTTTATCCATTCTTTTTTCCTTCCAAGTAAAAGTATAGTGAATAAAATTATTTGCATAAACAATCCATACATATGCAAATGCAAATAGATATATTGCAAAAGTCTAAATAATATGATATACTTGGTAAAAGATAAAATGGAAAATGAACAGGAGGTAAGTTTAATGAAAATGCAGCATTGGGTATGTACATACTGTGGAAGAAGATTGACGACAAGCGGGCGTCCGCTTCCAGGAATTTGTGTTAAAAAAGGTAAAAACAGAGCAGGGATGCCAAAACCGCATAGTTGGGTTAAGGGATAATATTTTTTAGTAAGCAAAGGAGAAAAAATGGGAATAATTATTGCTATTATAGTGATTGCTATTATATGGGGATTCATGACAAATTCGGATGAAGGAAAGGCAATTTTGTTTTTGGGGATTGTGGCATTATTGGCATGGTTTGGCTCTAAGATTCTTTCATTCTTGATTTATATTACCTATGGAGCAATTTTGTTAATGCTTTTGTTAATAGGAGTTGTTATTTTTAAGGCGTTGTTTAAAGAGTAGTTAATGCCAGTTCAGAATAAATACAGGTTTTCGAGATTGTTTATGAGGGAGCTATCCTAATAATGGAGAGTTCCCTCATATTGCTTAAAATACAACGATAGTTTTTATTGTAAGAAAAAAGGAATCGTGCTAAAATAAATAAAAAGGAAGTGAGAAAAATGGGCAGGAAATTAAAAGTATATTTAGATACATCTGTTATCAGCCATCTGATGCAGGAAGATGTACCGGAAAAAATGGCAGATACAAGGAAATTGTGGGGAATGTTTCGGAGTGGTGTGTATGAGGTATGCCTTTCTACGGTGACATTAAAGGAGGTTTCGGACTGTCCGGAACCGAAAAGAAGTGCATTGAGAGATTATTTGAAGCAGATAAAATATTCTACGATTGATATTACGCAGGAAGTGTCAGAACTTGCAAAGCGGATTATCAGTATGGGCATATTGACAGAAAAGAGCCTTGATGATTGTCAACATATAGGTGCGGCTGTTTCAGGTAACTGCGATTGTATTATATCGTGGAATTTTAAACATATTGTAAATATTAAAACTATCCGTGGTGTAAGGGCTATCACAAATCTGGAGGGTTATAAACCGATAGAGATTTGGAGCCCGTCTGTATTGTTAGAAAGCGAGGGATGATTATGGAAAAACCTGTTTTAAGCCCAGATTTTACAATTGAAGACATTCATAAATTACGGGAATATAATTACGAAATAACAAAGCACATGACAGACAAAGAAAGAATGGATTATTATAATCAGGCAGGATGGGCATTTCAACGTGAAATTGAGGAAACAAAATTACAGGAAATGCGTTAAACGATGAAAAATGAAAGCCTTATAATCATTCCAGTATTCCGAAATAAATTACCAGTATCTGGTATACCACCGACCGATAAACACTGCACAGGCGGCTATATCACAAAGATAGGCGAAAACCATTCTGGACTTTTAC
>Ga0137308_101833_pt2 | contig 12762 bp, 13 predicted proteins | sample Inofrocosms_June_FD_97181 | JGI IMG/M metagenome (GOLD analysis project Ga0137308, IMG submission 97181) | Mouse cecal microbial communities from Vienna, Austria - N-Acetylneuraminic and N-Acetylglucosamine D2O microcosms_June | ecosystem: Host-associated > Mammals > Digestive system > Large...
AGAGACCTCCAGCAATCTCTGCAAAATCTTCAACAAATCCCGCCATTACCATACCAGCGTACGGCGAAATCACATAAATCCAGACGTTCATGGCAATCAAAAGCACCGTCAAATAAAGTGGCCACCGCACATACAGACGAAGCTGCCCTTTTAATTTGATATCTTTTTTCATATCATGGTTTCCTTGATTCCTGTTATAGTACCTACGTGGCTATTATACCATCAACCTACCCATTGGACAAGGTAAAAAAACAGACACCGCTAAAGCGGTGCCCGAAAAGTTGTTCTTATTCTGCTGTGTATGGCATCAGCGCAATATGTCTTGCTCTCTTAATTGCCACGGTAAGCGCTCTCTGGTGCTTTGCACAGTTGCCGGTAATTCTTCTTGGAAGAATCTTACCTCTCTCAGAGACATATCTCTTTAATTTATTTACATCTTTGTAATCAATCTCATTGTTCTCTTTGCCACAGAATACGCAAACTTTTTTTCTTCTGCGTCCGCCTCTTCTCATCTTTGGAGCGTCGCCTTTTTCATTTTTGGTGTAAGCCATGATGCTTCCTCCTTTTCCCATTTCTTATCAAATCCGATTGTTAATTAAAGGGTAATTCCTCATCGATTCCATCTGGGATGTTCATAAAACCATCTCCAGCTGCTCCCATAGGACTTGGCATTGGTGCTGGAGCTGGTGCGGACTGCTGATAGCCGCCTCCCATACCCATGCTTCCACGGTTCGCATCCGAAGCGGCCTTGCTCTCTGCAAACTCAATATCCTCAAGCACTACATCCGTGGTATAGACTTTTTGTCCCTCACGATTGGTATAGCTTCCGGTCTGAATTCTGCCAGTCACAGCCACTTTGATACCCTGACGCAGATAGCGCTCTGCAAACTCTGCGGTCCGTCCAAAAGCCACGCAGCCGATAAAATCTGCGCTCTGCTCGCCTTCTTTTTTGCTAAATCTACGGTCTACTGCCAATGTAAATCTGGCTACCGTTGTCATGGTCTCACCATTGGCAGTGCTGATATTCGGGTCTCTCGTCAAACGTCCCATTAAAATCACTTTATTCATCAACAATCACCTCTTATATGCTCTCTTTATGCATCCTTGCGCACACACAGATAGCGGATGACATTATCCAGAATACGTACGCGTTTCTCGATCTCTGCCGGGGTAGTGCTCGGCGCATCGAACTGAACGAAATAATAGAATCCTTCTCTCATTTTCTGGATTTCATAAGCCAGTCTTTTCTTGCCACTGTCTTCCACTTCCGTTACAGTACCGCCAAAGCGAGTAATGATTTCTTTCGCTTTTTCTACGGTTGCTGCTCTCTCATCATCTTCGATTTTTGCATTCACAATCAATACTAATTCATATTTGTTCATGCGTTTACCTCCTTTTGGTCTCTGGCACATGGCTTCTGCCATGTACAAGGAATGTTCGGCTTATCCAAGCCATAATATATCACGAAGCAGAATTATAACACATTTTTCCTTATATTTCAAGCTTTTTTCCGAAGACCACGGGTATTTTTTTCTACTAATTTTCTTGGAACCATAATCTGATGACCGCAGCCCTCACATTTTAACCGAAAATCTGCTCCCACCCGCAGTATCTCCCACTCCTGACTGCCACAGGGATGGGCCTTTTTTAATTTTACAATCTCACCAACCTGATACTCCATCTTTGCTCCTTTCTACGATAACTGGCTGAAAATCTCTCCAATACTTCCCTGTAGCAGAAGGTCAGCACGAGAATCAAGAGGTGTAACGGATTTATTAATCAGAACAAGACGATGTCCCTGATAGTAGTCGATAAGCCCGGCTGCCGGATAGACAGTCAGAGAGGTTCCACCGATAATCAAAAGGTCTGCGCTGCTGATAGCCGCTGTCGCCCCTTGCATTGTTGCCATATCCAGCCCTTCCTCATAGAGCACCACATCCGGCTTGACGGGGCCACCACATTTCTCACAGACTGGCACACCTTTAGAGTCAAGAATATAGCGGGCATCATAGAGTGCGTGGCAGTGCTCACAGTAATTGCGGTGCACAGAGCCATGAAGCTCATAGACCTTTTTGCTGCCGGCCGCCTGGTGCAGACCGTCAATATTCTGTGTGACAATCGCCAAAAGCTTTCCTTTGGCTTCCCACTCGGCTAACTTCTGATGCGCAGCATTGGGCTTCGCATCAAGCGCTAACATCTTAGCGCGGTAAAAACGATAAAATTCTTCGGTCTTTTTTCTATAGAAAGTATGACTTAATATCGTCTCTGGCGGGTAGTCATACTGTTGATGATATAATCCATCCACACTTCGAAAATCTGGAATCCCACTCTCTGTCGAGACACCAGCTCCTCCAAAAAATACAATCCGGCTGCTTTCTTCTACCCATGTTTTCAGTGTGCTTTGTGCTTCTGTCATATCCATACCCTCCTTTTTCCTGGTGGACGTTCAAAATTACAATGCTTCAATTCTTACCTGGTCTAATTCCTCTCGTTCTTCTCCTTCTACACAGAGCGCTGCCATATATTTATCATCCATTGGCAACAGCCGGCAGTGATAGAGACGCCCCTTAGCCCTCTGTACGATTCTAGGATGGCTTTTATCCATCTCTATATAAAAAGAAGCCAGCGATGTGTGAAATCCTGTTCCCAGGGCTTTTAGATAGCTTTCTTTAAGAGTCCAATATTGGTAAAATACCTGTTTTCTCTGCTCTGATGGAAGGGTCTGGTAAAAACAAAGTTCTTCTGGCTGAAGTGTTCTTGCCACTAAGGCCTCTCTTGGCTCTTTTTGCATCTCTTGCAAATCAATTCCCACTTCCCGGTCTGAGAGCGCACAAAGTATCGAGTCTCCCGAATGAGACCAGTTTACATAAAGTTCTGCCGGTGGAAGAAGGTATGGTTTTCCATAGGGATTTCTTGTATAGGCAGCCGGAAGCATTATATTGGCTTTCACTGCTTCTAGACTACGATTTAACAGCACCTCGGCAGCCAAAAAGAGACGACGGTCTCTGTCACTTTTTCGCTTCTTTGCTTCTTGTTTTCTTGTCTCTGACAGATAGGCCTTACACCATCTGTCCGGGATATCCTTTGTTACTTTCATGGAAAATACTCTAAGCATCGCTCTTTTTATCTTGTATCAATACACCCTTGTCTTTATCATGTTCTCCAAATCCATCGAAGCGTCAAAATACCGTTCTTCTACATACTGAACCTTCTCCACAGGCTCTCCCTTTTCAAGCAGCTTTATAATCTGTGCAACTCTGGGGCCAAGTATGGGATTACACTCAAAATCTGCATTAATCTCCCCGTGCATCATCGCTTCTAGTGCTGCCTTTACACAGTCAAACGAAATCACAATAATCTCTCCGTCAGGTCCGCAAGTCTTCCCGGCTTCATGAATTGCATCAATAGCGCCAAAGGTCATATTGTCATTCTCACTGACCAGAACATCTATCTTCTCATAGGTCTCAAGAAAATACTCCATCACTTCCTGCCCCTTTGCCTGTGTAAAATCCCCTGAAAGCGACTCTAACATCTTCCAGTTCTCTTGTTCTTTCAGAACACTTGCAAAGCCCGCTGTGCGCCCAATCTGCGCAGTCGAATCTGGCGTTCCCTGAAGGGTCACAATCTGAATCGTCTCCTCACTTCGCCCTTGTTCTTCAAGATAATCTATCAGCCATTCTCCGGCACTTCGTCCTTCTTTTTCAAAATCACTGCCCACCCAACAGGTATACAGTCCCTCATCCTCCACCTCTACAGAGCGGTCTACCAGGATCACTGGAATCTGTGCATCTTTTGCTTCTTGTAAGACTGCATCCCATCCAGTCTCCACAATAGGGTCTAAGATAATATAGTCCACTTCCTGAAGGATAAAATTGCGAATGGCTTTTAGCTGGTTCTCCTGCTTTTGCTGTGCATCCTCATACAATAGAAAATACCCGTTTTCTTCTGTAAATACACTGCGAAACGATTCGGTATTACCGGCGCGCCAATCCGACTCTGCTCCTACCTGGGAAAAGCCTACTACAATGTAGTCATCGTTGTCTTTTACTTCATCTGGATAGAGCATTGCATCTTCCGGGCTCTCTGTCGCACCCATACAGCCTCCAAGCGTCAGCACAACCATCAATATCCATAGTAGCTCTACAATCCTTTTGGTCCGGCCTAGGTGTCTCTCTCCCATAGCTGCCTCCTTTTTTATTCTACTATAAATTTAGAAAAAAAGGAACCGTTAAAACGATTCCTTTTTTCTTCGCTATGCAAACGGATTTTCTGTTGGATACCGTACTTGCGCCGGCTGGTTGTACCCGATTTCGTTCACATCCACGCCAATATATTTAAATACTTCAAACAGCGCCTTTCCATGATGTCCAAATGCCACTGCTCCGTGATGCGGATAATTTCCCTGAATCAATACATGGCGGTAGAAGCGCTTCATCTCTGGAATCGCAAAGATACCGATGCCTCCAAAGGAGCGCGTTGCAACCGGAAGCACTTCTCCATTGGCCACATAAGCACGCAGCTTGTTGTCTGCGGTGCTTTGCAGACGGAAAAACGTAATATCTCCAGGCGTCAAATCTCCTTCTAGTGTTCCCTGTGTCACTTCTTCTGGAAGACTTCTGGCCATAATCAGCTGATATTTCATCTGACAGGAGGAAAGCTTCTTGGTATTGGTATTGCCGCAGTGGAAACCCATAAAAACATCGCTGCTGGTATAGTTATATTTTCCTTTGATATCTTCGTTGTAAAGGTCATAAGGAACGGTGTTATTAATGTCAAGAAGCGTCACAATATCTTCGCTGACACAGGTTCCAACAAATTCGCTTAAACAGCCATAGATATCCACCTCGCAGGATACCGGGATGCCGCGTCCGGTCAGACGGCTGTTGACATAACACGGCACAAATCCAAACTGGGTCTGGAAAGCCGGCCAGCATTTACCTGCGATAGCCACATATTTGCGGTAGCCTCTGTGCTCTTCTATCCAGTCTAAAAGCGTCAGCTCATATTGTGCAAGCTTTGGCAGAATCTCCGGCTTTTTGTTGCCTTCTCCAAGCTCTGCTTCCATATCAGCCACCACTTCTGGAATCCGCTTGTCACCTTCATGTTTATGAAAGGCCTCAAATAAATCCAACTCCGAATTTTCTTCAATCTCCACACCTAAGTTATAGAGCTGCTTAATCGGCGCATTGCAAGCTAAGAAGTTCAAAGGGCGAGGGCCAAAGCTGATAATTTTTAAGTCCGAAAGGCCTGCAATGGCACGTGCAATCGGAAGAAATTCGTGAATCATATCTGCACATTCTTCGGCGGTTCCTACTGGATATTCTGGAATATAGGCTTTGATATTTCTAAGAGCCAGGTTATAGCTTGCATTTAACATTCCACAATAAGCATCGCCGCGGCCCTGAATCAGATTGTCTTTGGATTCCTCTGCTGCTGCCACAAACATCTTAGGGCCTTCAAAATGCTTTGCAAGTAAGGTCTCTGATATCTCTGGACCAAAGTTGCCAAGATAGACAGCCAGTGCATTGCAGCCAGCTTTCTTGATATCTTCTAACGCCTGCACCATATGAATCTCGCTCTCTACGATGCAGACCGGACACTCGTAGATATCCTCTGCGTTATATTTTGTTGTATATGCCTCTATCAGTGCTTTTCTTCTGTTTACAGACAAAGATTCTGGAAAGCAGTCACGGCTTACCGCCACGATGCCCACTTTTATTTTAGGAATATTGTTCATCATCCATTCTCCTATCTACTAATTTAATTTATTGTACCGTCTGTTTTTTCCGCACAGTCATCACTATGCTCTGTACGACCAAGAACAGACACAGCATTGCTGCAATGGTAATTCCAATCCACCACGGCTCGTCAAGTCCGGCAGAGGATACGATATTTTGAATCGTGCTTAAAGACAGCACTCCAAAAAATGTTCCGATAATATTGCCCACACCACCGGTCAGCATCGTGCCGCCGATAATCGATGAGGCAATCGCATTCATCTCTGCGCCGCTTGCATGAGAGGCAGAGCCCGAACCCACATGCAGGAAATAGACAAAACCGCCGACACCTGCCAAAAAACCGCAGATAAGATGCGATAAAAATTTGGTTCTTTTTACATTGATGCCAAGCATCAGCGCGCTCTGGCTGTTGCCGCCCACTGCATAGAAAGAGCGTCCAAGCTTTGTCCACTTTAAGATGATAAACATCAAAATTACGACAAGAAGTGCCACGATAACGCCAATCTCAACATAGGCATTGACATATTTTCCAAGCTTATTGACAGAGCCAAGGCCAGGAATGATAATCCGGGTGCCCTTAAGAGCCACAAACGCTTCATTTTGTACATTAAATGGATTGCTGTTGACAATTGTTGTCATACCACGTGCAAAGAACATACCAGCTAAGGAGACAATAAATGGCTGTATCTCCAGATAGGCCACCAAAAATCCCTGTACGAGTCCAAAGGTCAGACCAATCAAAAGTGCAATCAGCACTGCCACAAAGACATTGCCGCTCTGATAGTCAAGGTAGACCGCACAACACATGCTGACTAATGCTGTGACACCGCCAACGGAGATGTCGATGCCTCCGGTAATCATTACAAGGCTCATCCCGCAGGAGAGAATAATCAAAGAAGCCTGGGCATTTAAGATATTAAAAAATGTCTGCGCCTTTAAAAAGCCGGCTCCCTGAAATATCATTGCTCCTAAATACATTGCAAAAAATACAACAATCGTAATACTAAGCAACAGATTGGTATCACTCATATTTTTCAGTTTTTTACTCATCTATGCCACCTCCTTTGCCACAGGCTTTGGCATCAAAGCAGATAACTTCTCTCTGACAATCGGTGCGCTTAACACAACCAGTGCAATTACAACGATTGCTTTATAGGCAGGAAGTGCATCCGACTGTACATTAAATTTATACAGAGTTGTTGTCAGACACTGAATCACATAGGCGCCAATAATAGATGCTGTCATATTGAATTTGCCGCCGCTTAAAGCATTGCCGCCAAGTGCAACCGCCAAGATGGCATCCATCTCAATATCTTTGGCAATGACCGAATAATTAATCGTCTGGAAACGGCTTACTTTTATCAAGCCAACTACTGCCACACACAGTCCTAGAATGACAAAGGACAGGATTTTAATAAAGACAGGATTAAGGCCATTTAATTTGGCGGAATATTCATTGATGCCAACTGCCTGCGTATACAGTCTTAATGTGGTAAATTTCAGCGCCAGTGCAATCAAAATCACACAGATAATTGCGATAAAGAAAGGTGTTGGCACTGGAATTCCCGGGATAAATCCACCATAATAGCCAAAGGATGGCTCGCTGATAATCGGAAGTTCATTGTTGTTAATCCACGCAGCGATGGAACGCCCGGCGGTGTAGAGAATCAGTGTCGCAATCATCGGTTGTATCTGAAAGACTGCCACTAATACGCCGTTAAATGCCCCAAAGAGCATCGCAACAACACAGGTGATAACAAATGCCACTAAGACAGGCATCAAAAGCGTCTCCGGGCGGGTGTTGCTACCACAGAGCATACGCAGAAGCACGCTTCCGCTGATGGCGATTGCTGCTCCCACACTGATATCCTGTCCGCCAGTTGCTGCTGTCACAAGCGTCATACCAATCGCCAGAATCGCAAGCTCTGAGCCGCTGTCTAAAATCGTAATCAAAAATCCTGACAGCACAGGGTCCCCAACGCTGTTGTGGTCTAAAGTAATCTTAAAAAAGTTCGGGTCCATAATCAGGTTAAAGACCAGAAGCAAAAGCAGTGCTGCCACCGGAATAAAAAGCTGATTTCTGGTAAGATTCGCAAGGAAATTGGTTCCTTTTGCTGGTTTGTTCTGCGTCATTCTCTCTCACCTCCGGCAATGGTATTCATAACCTTGTTCTGATTCAGGTCTTCGCCTGAGAGTTCTCCTACCATCCGTCCATCTCTCATAACGATAAGTCTTGAGCAGGTACGGAGCATCTCGTCTAACTCCGACGAGATAAAGGTAACACTCATCCCTTCAGAAGCAAGTTTCAATACCAGTTTTTGTATATCAACCTTGGTACCGACATCGATACCTCTGGTCGGCTCATCCAGGATTAAATATTCTGGATGGGTCAAAAGCCAGCGCGCCAGTATCACTTTCTGCTGATTTCCACCAGACAGAGACTTGATTGGCGTATCCGCAGAAGCAGTCTTGACACTTAAAAGCTTAATATACTCGTCTGCAATCTTGTCTGCCTCTGCTTTCGTAAACGGCTTTAAAAAGCCCCTTAGAACCTGCTGTGCAAGCAATATATTGTCACGCACAGACAAATCTCCCACGATGCCATCGCGCTTACGGTCTTCTGGCAGATAGGCAATCCCCTGTTTCATCGCGTCGATTGGTTTTTTAATCTTGACAGGTTTTCCATTTACCTTGACATTTCCACCAAGGATACGGTCAGCGCCAAAGATAGCACGCACGCTTTCGCTTCTGCCAGAGCCAAGAAGCCCCGTAAATCCATTGACTTCTCCTTTTCTAATATGGAAGTCAAAGGGCCGGATACCGGCGTCACTTGAGAGTCCTTCTGCCTCAAAGACCGGCGCCTCTCCTTCTTTGTTCTGATAGGTGGAATATTCTCCCTGGATATCTGACAGGTCATCTAGTTCCTTACCAAGCATCTTCGATACCAGCTGTACACGCGGAAGCGTCTCAATCTCAAATTCTCCCACCAGCTTTCCGTCCCGCATAACCGTAATCCTGTCGCAAATCTCATACACCTGGTCTAAGAAATGTGTCACAAAGACAATCCCCACTCCGCGGGCCTTTAAATCCCGCATCAGCTTAAACAGCTTCTCCACTTCCTGCTCATCAAGAGAAGAGGTCGGCTCGTCAAGGATTAACACTTTACAGTCTGTGTCCACTGCACGCGCGATAGCCACCATCTGCTGCACAGCCAACGAACAGCTAGAAAGCTGCTGCGTCGCCTTGGCAGGGATATCTAAGGACTGCAATATCTTGTCTGCATCGCTGTTCATCTTCTTCCAGTTCTGATAGATGTCATCTAGGCGCCCGATATACATATTCTCGGCAACGGAAAGATTGGGACAGAGTGTAATCTCCTGATATACAGTGCTAATGCCGTTCTTCTGCGCCTCCTGGGGAGAGTGAATCAAGACTTCTTTTCCTTCCATGGATATCTGCCCTTCATCTTTGCCATAGACTCCGGTCAGAACTTTGATAAGTGTTGATTTTCCTGCTCCATTTTCCCCCATCAGAGCATGGACTTCACCTTTTCGCAGCGTAAAATCCACTCCCTGTAAAGCTTTGACTCCCGGAAAGCTTTTGTGAATGTTTCTCATCTGCAATACTACATTGTCTGCCACCTAAAGTTCACCTCCTAATATATTTTGGTTATGGTTTTCATAAAAGAAGCGCGGTGCAGTCCTGTAATATTCCTTACCGCACCGCGCTTTTTCACAAGCACTTACTATACAAGCTATGAACTTTAGATTCCGTAGGTATCAATATCTTCCTGGGTGATTTCTGTTGCATCAAAGCCTTTTTCTTCGAGAATAATCACTTTCTCTTCTAGAGTTCCGCCACTCTCAATTGTCTTGATAACTTTGTCGATATAGGAAGCCTGGAACGGATTGCACTGTCCGTCATAGTTCCAGTTCTGCTTCTGAAGCTCCTCTAACGCCCATTTATTGCAGTCAAAGCCCATCACGACAACATCTTTGCCTACGCCGTGAGAAATGTTAGCTTTGTCAAGTGCAGCAACCGCACCTTTTGCCATATCATCATTCTCTGCATAGATAACGTTAAAACTCTTGCCTGAGTCAATCACAGACTGCACAATCTGCTGTGCCTTCTCTGCATTCCACTCTGCGGTCTGCTGTGCAACCATTGTCCAGCCTTCGGATGCCACTGCTGCATCAAGTGCGCCGGAGCGTCCTTTCTGCGGTGCAGAACCCATCACACCCTGGATATGAATAATCTCATATTTGTCAAGGCCCTGTCCTTTGAGCCACTCCACAGCGGTCTCGCCTTCTTTGTCCATATCGGATACGATAGATGCCTCATAAAGACTCTCATCTGCATCAACCACACGGTCAAAGAGAATTACACGAATTCCTGCATCCTGTGCGTCCTGAAGCACAGTATCCCATCCTGCAGTATCTGCGGCAGAGAGCAGAAGATAGTCCACACCGTCCTGAATCATCTTCTGAGCTGCATTAATCTGCTCATCATTTTTCAGGCTGTAGAAGGTGGAGATGGTATATCCGTTCTCCTCAGTAAAGGTCTCTTCTAAGTTCTTTACGTTTGCTGTACGGTATCCAGACTCATTCGGGTCATTGTTGATGATTCCAAGGCTAATTAATTCTCCACTTGCTGCCGGTGCTGCTGCCTCGTCCCCGGAAGCATCTGTAGCGGTATCCTCAGCAGCATCACTTCCTGTATCTTCTTCTGTTGTATTGTCTGCTGGTGCATTTGCCTGCGTATCACCGCCGCCTCCGCATCCAACGACCATCGTTGCTACCATTGCTGCACATACCAATGCACTTACAAATTTTCTTTTCATCGTATATCCTCCCTGTGTGTTAGATTTGGTATCGCCTCTTGGCTACAATGATATCATACTATTTTCTAATGGGAGATAATACGGAGTTTCTTAGGGAATCGGTGTGTTTTTTTACTGACTTTTCAGAGAGAACAGAAAAAAGTTAAATATTTTCCGAAAAAAGTTTAATTTTTTACGGCTGGAATCACTACCTTTGCTTCGGTTCCTTTTTTATACTCGCTGTCAATCGTAAGACCATACCCGGGGCCATGGTTCAGGCGAATTCTCTGTTCCACATTAGAGAGTCCAAAGCCGGATGGGCTGTCCTCTGCCTTTTGTTCTCCGGCAATCATCTGGCGCACAAAGCACAGACGGTCTTTCTTCATTCCTATCCCGTTGTCCCGAACAGTGAACACCAGTTTGCCGTCCTCTTCCTGTCCGGTCACAACAATATGTCCAAGCCCTCTTTTATTCTTGATTCCATGATAGAGTGCATTTTCCACTAATGGCTGAAGCGTAAGTTTCAGCATCTGATACCCATACAGAGTTTCGGGAATCTGAATCTTGTACTCTAAGATATCCCGGTAGCGAAACTGCTGAATCTGAAGATAGCTTCGGATATGTGCTTCTTCCTCCGCCACCGTTATGTAGTCTCTGCCTTTACTGAGCGTTGTGCGAAAAAAATCAGACAGTGACGAGACCATCATCACCACCTGCTCTGTCTGTCCGGCCTCTGCCTGCCAGATAATCGCATCCAAGGTATTATACAGAAAATGTGGGTTAATCTGTGCCTGAAGAAGTTTTAATTCCGTTGCTCTTAGATTCAGCTGTTCAATGCGGATATCCTCTACCAGATTGCCAATTTTCTCCACCATCTGGTTAAAACTTGTATTTAACACTGCTAGTTCATCCTTACTTCCCTCCTGGGCACGAACTGCAAAATCTCCGCTTCCTGCAAGGCGTGTAATCTCACAGAGTTTGCGAATTGGCTCTGTAATGCCTGTTGTAATCTTCTGACTAATCAAAAGCGCACCCACCAAAATCAGCACAAAGACCATCAGGCTCATGCGAACCCCGGCATCAACGTCTGCGCGGATGCCTTCGCGAAGCACTTCTAAATTCGTCGCCTCATAATAGATATATTTCTGAATCTGTTCCTGAATCAAATCTGTTAAAACACGGATATTTAAGTCTAAGCTCTCCATATTTTTATCATAAGAGCCGCTGACTAATACATTCTGTTCAATATCGTCCACACGGTCTTCCAAGGTATTGAGGCTTTTCAAGATGCGGTCTAACATATTTCTGCCATAGTCAGTGTCTGCAAGCTCGTACAGATTCTGAAATACCTCTCTGGCCTCCTGAATCATTACATGCGGACGCTCAGTGTCCACAAGCTCTTTGGCCCGCTCAGAGTTGACCACAATAATATACATCAGATAGTCCATGTCCTCTTTGAAATCAATATTGTGAGCATTAGCCATTGTGATTTTTTTGACAATAAAATCGTACCGCTCAGAGAAGTGACTAATCAGTGACAGAAGATAAATGGTCAGGATAGTCAGTGGCACCAGACAGACAAAAATCAGCATGTGAAGTCTTTTTCTTAATATCGAATGTTTCATAATCTTCTGGATTCCTTTTATGAACCTGCCCGGAATTCCCGCGGCGTACACTCCTGTGTCTTCTTAAACAGATAGCTAAAATAATGTGCATCTTTATAGCCTACTGCATAGGCGACTTCTGCGGTCTTCATGGAAGTAGCCCTGAGAAGTTCTTTGGCCTTTTCCATCCGCACATAGGTCAGAAACTCAATAAAGGTCTGACCGGTCTCCTGGCTAAAGATGGTACTAAAATGGTTGGGACTTAGATTGACACTGGCAGCCACACGATTTAAGGAGATATCTTCATTGTCAAAATGTTGTTCTATGTAGGCTCTGGCATCCTTTAACAGCGAGCTGTATTTTCTCTGGGAGATGGTCTCGCGAAGGTCGATGGCAGTCTGGAAAATATTTTTCAGATAGCTTTTGGTCTGCTCTACCGTAGAGAACACGGTTGTCATCGTCTGAAAATCTCCACAACGCTCGATAAGTTCACCAGAGTCATAGCCTATCTGTTTTAACACGGCTACTGTTATCAGATAGAGGTCCATCGTCACATACTGGCGAAGCAGCAGGGATTTTATATTTTCCTCTCCGATGCTTA
>Ga0137308_102390_pt1 | contig 12753 bp, 9 predicted proteins | sample Inofrocosms_June_FD_97181 | JGI IMG/M metagenome (GOLD analysis project Ga0137308, IMG submission 97181) | Mouse cecal microbial communities from Vienna, Austria - N-Acetylneuraminic and N-Acetylglucosamine D2O microcosms_June | ecosystem: Host-associated > Mammals > Digestive system > Large...
AAATATGGTTGATGCTTATAGAGATGCAGAATTAGTTATTGTCGCGGCGCCGACGAATTATGATATTGTAAAAAATTATTTTGATACTTCAGCAGTTGAAAGTGTATTGAATAGCATAATCAGCGAAAATTCCCAGGCACTTATTGTAATCAAGTCAACAATACCAGTTGGATATACCGAATCAATACGGGAAAAATATGATCGTAAAAATATCATTTTTAGTCCTGAATTTTTGAGAGAGTCCCAGGCTCTTTATGATAATTTATTTCCAAGCAGGATTATTGTAGGAATGGATGAACAAGATGAACAGCTTGTGGAGCTGGCCCATATGTTTGCGGATCTTCTTCAGGAAGGGGCTATCCGGCAGGATATCCCCCGGCTTTTTATCGGATTCCATGAAGCGGAGGCTATCAAGCTTTTTTCCAATACATATCTTGCTATGCGGGTTGGTTTTTTTAATGAACTTGACACATATGCGGAAAAGAAAGGTTTTAATGCACAGCAGATTATAGATGGAGTTTGCCTGGATCCCCGTATTGGTTCCCATTATAACAATCCATCTTTTGGATATGGCGGATATTGTCTGCCTAAGGATTCAAAGCAATTATTGGCGAATTTCGAGGGGGTACCGGAGAGTCTTATAACAGCAACCATTAATAGTAATCATATACGGAAAGATTTTATTGCTGAACAGGTTCTTGCCAAAGCAGGATTTGACGGAAAACGGGATGCCGAAGACTATTTTAAAGAGGAAAAATCGTCATGCGTGATTGGGATCTATCGTTTGACCATGAAAAGTCATTCGGATAATTTTCGACATAGTGCAATCCAGGGGGTTATCAAACGCCTGAAATCTTATGGTGTGAAAATCATGATTTATGAGCCGGCTCTTGCAGATGGAGAAGAGTTTTATGGAGACAGGGTAGTAAACGATTTGGAAAAATTCAAAGCAGATAGTAATGTTATTGTGGCGAACCGTTTTGATATTTGCCTGGAAGATGTGAAGGAAAAAGTATATACAAGAGATATATATCAAAAAGATTGAAGGAGATAAAAATGCGTATATTTATTACCGGCATTGCCGGATTTCTTGGGAGTCATTTGGCAGATGCCATGCTGACAGAGGGTCATGAAGTATTAGGATGCGATAACCTCATTGGTGGATATCGTGATAATGTTCCGGAGGGAGCAGAGTTTTATGAAGTAGACTGCAACAAATTTGAAAAAATGAAGGAGCTGCTCAGGGGAGTGGATATAGTTTATCATACTGCCTGTACAGCCTATGAAGGCTTGTCCGTATTTTCGCCAAAACTGGTCGCCGAAAATACATACTTGAATACAGTTTCTGTGGCCAGTGCAGCTATTGTAAACAATGTAAAACGATTTGTTACTTGTTCATCTATGGCACGCTATGGAACGCAGGATATAGTGCCTTTTACAGAAGACATGGTGTGCAAGCCTCAGGACCCTTATGGAATATCAAAATTTTCTGCAGAAAATATATTACGGAATCTTTGTGAGGTACATGGTATGGAACTTGTGATTGCAGTACCACACAATATTATTGGACCTAGACAGAAATACGATGACCCATTCCGAAATGTAGCCTCCATTATGATTAATCTGATGCTACAGGGCCGCCAGCCAATCATATATGGCGACGGAAAGCAGAAACGGTGTTTTTCTTTTGTTGGAGATGATATTGACTGTCTGAAAAAACTTGCTTTTCAGGATAATGTGGTGGGGGAAGTGGTCAATATTGGCCCGGATGAGGAATTTGTAACTATTAATCATTTGGCAGAAGTCATTGCCGGACTGATAGGTTTTCATTTGGAGCCGGTTTATATGCCAGGCAGGCCCCAGGAGGTGCGGCTGGCTACCTGTTCGGCCAATAAAGCCCGCAGACTTCTTGGATATGAGACAAAATATACCCTGGAACAAGGGCTTGTGGAAATGATCGATTATATCAGGATGCGCGGGACAAAACCATTTATTTATCATCTTCCCCTTGAAATTGTCAACGAGAAGACCCCGAAAACATGGTCTCAGAAGTTATTTTAAATTGAGAAATGTGTTTTGATTTATTACTATTTGTCCACTGAGGGTATCATCAGATATAGTAGAATTGGAGATTGCTATGATTTTAAAAAATGCATCATATATAGAACTTTTTGAAAAAATAAAGCAGGAACAGAGAAGTGTGATTGTTTATGGAGCTGGCGCTATCGGAAAAATCGTGGTTCCTTATCTTATAAAGAAATATCAGCTTGAACCATATATATCTTGTTATGTTGACAAGGATACATGGAAGAATGGACAGATCATTGAAGCAGGTACTGGCCGTTTCGAGATAAAAACATTGGAGGAATTGAAACGGGCGGACAAAAATACAATAATCCTGATTACAAACAGCAATTTTCAATCAGTAATAAAGGCACTTGATGAAATAACAGAATTAGATTCCAATGAAGCATATGTGATTCCTGTTATGCAAATGAAAGATACAGAACCCGGGGCGGGTTCTGTTGCAGCAGATATAAAAAGAACTGACAAACCTTTGATACCCAGGATTATTCACTACACCTGGTTCTCGGGAGAAGAAATCCCGGACCACTTACAAAAATGTATAGACTCATGGAGTAAATATGCGCCAGATTATGAAATAAGACAATGGAATGCCAGTAACTATGATATAGGGAAAAATCCGTATATGCGGCAGGCATATCAGCAAAAAAAATGGGGCTATATCGCGGATGTGGCAAGACTGGACATTCTGTATCAGTATGGCGGTATTTATATGGATACAGATGTGGAGATGTTGAAAAAGCCAGATGATCTGTTGTATCAGCCAGCATTTTGTGGAGTCGAGAAATGGGGCGTTGTGAATATGGGGGGATGTAGTGGTGCGGCTTCGGGTAATCAGATAATAAAAGCGATGCTGGATTATAGAAAAAATGAGGTATTTGTCAGACCAGATGGGAGTCTGAATAAGGAACCGAGTGGGGCTTATGAAACCCAGCCGCTGGTTTCCCTTGGATTGGAAATAAATAATCGGACTCAGGTTGTGGGGGATATGACGGTGTATGCATCTGATTTTTTTCATCCATATGATTATATGAGCGGGGAAACCAGACTAACAGAAAATACCTATTCTATCCATTATTTTCATGGGGGGTGGCTGGACGAGAGTGTCAGGCAGCAGAGAAAGAAAGCATCCATTGAGTTTAATCAATTATTGGATCGAATGCAATGTAATTAAATTTAACAGTTAAAATGGACGGCCAATAAATGTTACAATTATTGGCCGGATTTTTATCTTTCTAAACTATAAGCCTCTTGGATATTGGCCGAAATCTGCTATAATAGAGTCAGCTGATATCCAGGAGGCTTTCTTTTGCTTGGCGGCAATGATCCGGGATATTGTCCCTGGGGAACAGAGTAAAGAATTCTATGGGACGCCATATAACGCCGAGATTGCACTAGAGTGTGTCTGAAAATTCATTCCCGCCATCTCCACAAGGGGCGCCTTCGGTGTCCCACAAACTGTGACGCACATCTGCCAGAAAGCAATTTTCAAACACGCTCTAGCATTCAGGGAGGCGGATAAGATTAGTGGCCCGTAGGAATAAGCCTGCACCGGAAGGAGAAATTCATCAATCATGAAACAGGAATATTTAGAGAAAATCATAGAACTGCGGCACCAGCTTCATGTCTGTCCGGAGCTTTCCATGGAGGAGCACCAGACAAGGCAGATTCTGATGGATTTTTTGGCAACCCACACCTGCCTGGAAGTTGTGGACCGGGGCAGATGGTTTTATGCTTATTATCACTGCGAAAGACCAGGAGCCAGGGCAGTGGCTTTCCGGGCAGATTTCGACGCGCTTCCGATGGAGGAGAAGGCGGAGGAGACAGGCATTTCTTATGGATCGCAGAATCCGGGAGTTTCCCATAAATGCGGTCATGACGGACACAGCGCGGCCCTGGCCGGACTGGCCCTGGAGCTGGGAGGCTGGCTGCTGAAAGATGGCAGACGGAGTAAAGATGAGGAATGCCGGGAAAGTGAAGGTGGCTGGCCGCCGGTGCAGGATGTGTATCTGATCTTTCAGCATGGCGAGGAGGTTGGCGGCGGCGGTGAGGAGTGTGCACGTCTTATTAAAGAAAAGAGGATTTCCCGGGTATTTGCCATCCACAACCGGAGCGGATATCCTGAAGGAAGCATTGTGCTGAAAAGCGGTGTTGTCCAGTGTGCATCCAAGGGGCTGACCGTCTTCCTGGCCGGACAGCCTGCCCATGCCAGTCAGCCAGAGGACGGACGGAATCCGGCCAGGGTGGCCGCGGAGCTGGTTCTGGCAGTCCAGGAAGCCTCACGGCAGGAGAACTATGAGGATCTGGTCATGGCGACCATTGTGCAGGTGGCCATAGGCCGGAAGAATTTCGGGATTGCCGCTTCGGAGGGCGAAGTGTCCATGACCCTGCGGGGAGCCAGACAGTCGGAGATGGAACGGATGGAGGAGCAGATCCGCAGTCAGGCTGCTGCCCTGGCAGCCAGGGACGGCCTTTCGGTTTCCTTCAGGGAGCAGGATATATTTCCCGAGACGGTTAATGATCCTGCCAGCGTCGCACTGGCGGAAGCGGCGGCCAGACAAGGCGGTATGGAGGTCATTGCCATGACGGAGCTTTTCCGGGCGTCCGAAGACTTCGGATACTATCTGAAGGCCTGCCCGGGGGCTATGGTTTATGTGGGAAATGGAGAAGACTATCCCCAGATCCATACTGCCAGGTACGATTTTAATGACAGGATTCTGGAGACAATCGTGGAATTTTTCAAGAATATACTTATTTCAGACGTGCTCTGGCGGGTATGATAAATAGGGAGACAGTTATAAGCGTGAGGGCTTGTGGCTGTCTTTTTTTGTGGAAAATTATAATAGAAACAACTTCTGGAAATGTGTATACACAATTCACAAACATAACAAAAAGTATTGATTTGTTAAAACAAAAAAACAAAAAGTATTGGAAAAATCTGGTTTTCATAAAAAATGAAGTAAAAATCATACAAAAAATATTGAAAATAGTATTGACACCTTACAAAAAGTTTGATAATATAACATCAGAAACAATAAAGAAAGAGATGGCGGATTTGAAGATGAATAGTCAGTTTTTTGAAACAGATTTTGTTGAACATCTGATCGATATGCTGGAACAGCAGCTTGGGAAACAGACGGAGATAGTCCTACATGATCTGCGGAATGGTTATGAGCATACGATTGTTGATATCCGGAATGGAGAGGTTACCGGCAGAGTGGTAGGCGGAACGGGCAGTAATCTGGGCCTGGAAGTACTGAAAGGGACATCCGGACACGGAGACAAGTATAACTACATAACAAAGCTGCCGGATGGAAGATATCTGCGTTCATCATCCCTCTATATCCGGGACGGGGACGGGACTACTATAGGATGTCTCTGTATCAATACGGATATCACAGAGACACTCAGATTCGAGCAGGTGTTGAAGGAGATGAACCGCTGCGATGTCACTAACGCAGAAAATGAGATCTTTGTATCCGATGTGAACCAGCTGCTGGAGTGCCTGATCAAAAAGACCCAGGAGAAGATCGGGAAGCCGCCGGAGAAGATGAGCCGGGAGGATAAGATCAGCTTTGTCAGGCAGCTGAATGAAAAGGGAGCATTCCTGATCACCAAATCCGGAGAGCGTGTTCAGGAATACCTGGGAATATCCAAATACACTTTGTACAACTACCTGGATCAGACAAAAAACCAGAAGGATTAAGCAGAATACATGTATGTGCCAGTCTCTGCATGAGAACTGGCGAAGATGAATTTCATACCCATAACAACAAGGCATGAGGGTTTACTGAGGAGTCCCTTTGTTGCTATGGGTATTTTTGTACCCAAAATCAGGAAATGGAGGAACTTGCTATGAAGCTGAAAGGGAAGATTGCTGTGATCACAGGAGCCGGCGCAGGCTACGGAATGAGCCGCGGATTTCCTGCTGTCTATGCAAAAGAAGGCGCGGATCTGGTACTGAATTATTTTGGGGATGATCCGGAGAAAATGGGGGAGTTTAAGAAAGAGCTGGAATCCTATGGAAGCCGGGTTATTTGTCAGGAGGGGGATATCTCCCGGCCGGAGGTGGCAGAAAAGCTGATCAATACAGCGATTGAAGAATTTGGCCGGATTGATATTCTGCTCAATGTGGCAGGGATTTCCAATCCTAAGCTGCTGGTAGATATGACCCTGGAAGACTGGAACCGGATGCTGGAGGTGGATCTGACCAGCTGCTTTCTTACCTGCAAATATGCAGTGCCCCATATGATCTCCCAAAGGTTTGGGCGTATCATTAACCTGTCCTCCCAGATCGCACAGAAGGGAAGTGTGGAGCATTGCCATTACAGCGCGGCAAAGGCCGGTCTGATCGGCTTTACAAAATCCCTGGCACGGGAGCTGGGCCAGTACAATATTACGGTGAACTGTATTGCGCCTGGTCCCATTGAGACCCAGCTGATGGGCGTGGTCAGTCCGGAGTGGAGAAAACAAAAGGAATCCGAACTGGTTCTTCCGCGTTTTGGAGATCTGGAGGAGATTCTTCCGACAGCGGTATTTCTGGCAGCAGAACCTGATGGCAATTTGTATACCGGCCAGACATTGGGTCCGAATCTGGGGGATGTCATGATGTAAAGCCTCAAATGGAAATGGGGGAGACAAAATGAAGGAAATTCTTTTGGAGACAAAAAATATCGAAAAATCTTATTCAGGAAATGTGGTCTTAAAGGACATCAGCCTGGTGATCCGTAAGGGGGAAGTCCATGCGCTTATGGGTGAAAACGGGGCGGGGAAATCCACGCTGGTGAAGATCATCACGGGTGTTGTGAAGGCTAATTTTGGTTCTGTCCTTTATGACGGAAAGCCGCTGGTGATCAACCATCCCAAAGAGATTTTTGATCTGGGAATCGGGATTGTCTATCAGGAGTTCAATCTGATGCCGGATCTGACAGTCGCCCAGAATATTTTTATCGGAAGGGAACCAGAAGGGAGGCTGAAAGCCTTTCTGGATGAAAAGAAGACCAATGCCATGGCAAAGGAGATTCTGGATGAGCTGGAGTGTGATATTGACCCGGAGCGGAAGGTCGGCAGTCTGAGTGTTGCAGAGCAGCAGATGGTAGAGATCGCCAAATCCCTGTCTTACAACTGCAGACTTCTGATCATGGATGAGCCCACGGCGGCTCTGACGGATCATGAGATCCAGGTGCTGTTTGGCATTGTGAGGAAACTGAGAGAGAGGGATGTGGCAATCATCTATATTTCCCATAGAATGAGTGACCTGGATGCAATTGTGGACACGGTCAGTGTGCTGCGGGACGGAAATCTGATCAGTACCAGAGTTTATGAACCACAGCTAAAGGACAGGCTGATCTGTGAAATGGTGGGAAGGGATCTGACCCAGCAGTTTCCGCCCCGTCCGGATTACAAACGGGGGGATCTGACTCTGGAGGTGGAACATCTGAATTCGGGAAAACGGCTTCACGATATTTCCTTTCAGGCATACCAGGGGGAGATCCTGGGGATTGTGGGATTGATGGGAGCCGGACGCACGGAAATGCTGAAGGCCGTCTTTGGAGCCTTTCGTAAAAACTCCGGGAAGATTAAAGTCAGGGGAAAAGAAGTGACGATCCGCAGCCCAAAGGACGCCATCAGGATTGGGATCGCCTATCTGACAGAGGACAGGAAGAAGGATGGGCTGTTTCTGGGATTATCCATAAAGGAAAACATGATTTCCTCCAGTTATGACGCATTTTCCGCCAGAGGGTTTATGAATGACCAGAAGGCTGAGGATGCTGTGAGGGAATATGGCAAAAAGATGAGTATCAGGATGCACAGCTCCAGGCAGACAGCAGGTACACTCTCCGGCGGAAACCAGCAGAAGGTCATGGTGGCAAAATGGCTCTGCAACCAGGCGCGGATCCTCATTTTTGACGAACCAACCCGGGGTATTGACGTGAAATCAAAATACGAGATATATGAGCTGATGTACGAGCTGGTCCAGGCCGGCGTTACCATAATCATGATTTCTTCCGAGATGCCGGAGGTGCTGGGCATGAGTGACCGGATCCTGGTCATGAATGATGGAAGGATTGTGGGAGATATTCCCAAGGAGGAAGCAACCCAGGAACGGATACTGCAGTACGAGATGATGGAGGTGTAGCGTACCATGATGCAAAAGAAGTCAGAAAACAGGATAGGGATCCGTTGGAATATGCAGCTTGTCTTTACTTCAGTGGGGCTGGTGCTGCTGATGGTGTTCTTTTCTTTAAATACACGGAATTTTTTGAGCCAGAGGAATCTGCTTAACGTAGCGCTGCAGACGTCTGTAGCGGTGCTTCTGGCCATTGCGGAAACCTTTGTGATCATCACCGGCGGGATCGACCTTTCGATCGGATCGATATCGGCAGCTTCCGGGATGATCGTGGCGATCATGCTGAACCAGGGAATGCCGGTTCCGGCGGCGGTAGTTCTTGGGATTTTGACGGGGGTTCTCTGTGGTGCCTTTAATGGCTTTACAGTCACGGTGCTTGGTATCGTGCCCTTTATCGCGACACTGGGAACCAACAGTATTATGCGTGGTCTGATCTATGTGATATTAAACGGAATTCCCTTATCCGCTTCATCGGCTGGGGAAACATTTACCTGGATTGGCCAGGGAAAGCTGGGAGGATGGCTGCCGTATCCGGTGCTGTTCATGGCAGTGATTTCCGTGGTGGCAGTTATTGTACTGACAAAGTCCAGATTTGGCCGTATGATCTTTGCTATAGGAAGCAATGAGGGAGCAGCGTTCCTTTCAGGAATTAAAGTAAACTGGACAAAGTTCAAGGTGTACCTGCTTTGCGGCTTTCTCTCTTCTGTGGCGGGTATCATCCTTACCTCGCGGGTAGCCTCCGCTTCACCAGTAGCAGGACAGGGGGACGAGACCTTTGCCATAGCGGCGGCCGTCATAGGCGGCGCCAGCTTATCCGGCGGAAAGGGGAATATGATCGGTACAATCATTGGGGCATTTATCATAGGAATCCTTAATAATGGGCTGAATCTGATCGGTCTCAGCTCTTTCTGGCAGCAGGTGGCAGTGGGCTGTGTCATCATTCTGGCAGTTTTTCTGGATGTGATCCGGGTAAAGCTGAAAAGCCAGTAGCAGAAGGAATACAGACAGGAACAGTCCGTATAGACGTAACAGTAGATGTCCATGAAAATCGCTTCGCCATGGGGCGGATGCCCTTCGGCTGCTATGTATCCCCACTGTCGGCGCATTTACAGTTGGTAACTATTGGAAGAGAAAATTATAAAAGGAGAAGAAAAATGAGCAGAATGAAAAAATGGAACGCGATGATTCTGGCAGGTATGATGGCAGCGGCTATGGTCACCGGATGCGGTGGAAGCAGAAGCAGCAATACAACATCTACAGCAGCTTCTGCCGGGGATAAGGGAGAGGACGGGGCAAAGACAGAAGCTTTGAAGGAAGAACTGGTTTCTTCTGATAAGACAATGACCATTGGTCTGATCCCCCAGTCTACCTTGTTTGTTTTTTACGATTATGTGCAGAAGGGGGCCAATGACGCGGCTGCCGAGGCAGGGTACAGGATCAACTACCAGGGAACTACCACAGATACAGACGGAACCGGGCAGAGAAAGATCGTGGAGGATATGCTGGTGACGGGGATTGATGCGCTGGCGATCTCTGCTACCAATGCGGATGCAGTCAATGACCTGCTCAAATCCCTGGACATACCTGTAATTGCGTGGGACTGTGGACTTGACTCTTCTGTATGCACGACCAGCGTATCGGTGGATCATTATAAGGCAGCAGGTGCAGTGGCAGATTATGTGATGGAGAAATGTCCGGACGGAGGAACCTTTGCGGTGATCTCAACCAACGCGGGAAATGCTGTGATCCAGCAGCGTGAGAAAGGATTTATGGACAAGCTTGGAGAGGCAGAGGGCTTCACATGCATAGGCCCCTTCTATACTGATGGAGATCTGGAGAAAACAGCCAACACCACCCAGGATCTTCTTATGGAAAATGCTGATCTGAAGGGAATCTTTATGGTAAATGAGGGGACAACCGAAGGTGCCTGCCAGGTGCTGAAAAATGAAGGCAGGGATGATCTGGTCGTATTCGGATATGATACATCCGAGTCACTGGTCAATTATGTCTATGATGGCGTGCTGGACGGAATGGTTTCCCAGAATCCTTATGGTCTTGGTTATAATTCTGTGAAACAGGCAATCGCAGCCATTGAAGGGCAGAGGGATTTTGAAGAATTTATTGAGAACGATTATGTTCTGGTGACCTCCGATAATATCCATGACCCAGATATCATCAAGATCCTGGATCCCCTTGGAACCATGAATTTAAAGTAGAACTGCAATGATCCGGGGATGATCCGGACTGTTGCATGGAATTACAGATGAGGCGGTGTAGTTATGAAATATGACAGTGTGATCATCAACGGGCTGCTGGTTCTGGAGGACCAGGTGGCCCGGAAAAATCTGGGAATCCGGGACGGAAAGATCGCGGCCATTCTGGAAGAGACAGAGGCCATAGAGCCGGAAACCGGGGCTGGGGAGGGCACTCCCCGGATCCTGGATGCACAGGGCTGCTATGTACTGCCGGGAGCCATTGATACCCATACCCATGTGTTTGAGCCGGGAGCAGAGTACCGGGAAGACTTTGCCCATGGTACACGGGCGGCGGCAGGCGGCGGGTTTACCTGCATTATGGAAATGCCCAACAGCAATCCGGCTGTAGTGGATGCAGATACCTTTTTTCTGAAAAAAAGCCTTGCGGGAGCAGGAGCAGTGGTTGATTACGCGATCTGGGCAGGGGCTACGGCAGCAAATCTGGACCGGCTGCCAGAGCTTAAATCCCTGGGATGTGTGGCTTATAAGGCATTTACCCTGGATGCGGGGCCTGCCTTCCCTTATCTGAATGCAGAGCTGGAGATGGATGCCATGAAGCGGATCGCGGGGACCGGGAGGGTGCTGGGATTTCACGCAGAGGATCCGGTCATTATCGGAGAACTGGCCAAAAAGTATTCCGGGCAGACCTGGAACCTGAGACTGCATGAGGAAGCGAGACCGTATTATGCAGAATTATCCGCCATCAGCCAGATCCTGCTGTTTGCCGGGGAGACCGGATGTCCGGTACATATCTGCCATTTGTCGATTCCGGAAGGTGCCAGACTGATTGCCAGGGCGAAGCAGGAAGGGGTGGATGTTACAGTGGAGAGCTGTTCCCATTATTTCCTGCTGAATACAGAGAATAGTGAGCAGTTTGATACTTATGCGCTGATTCAGCCCCCTATACGGAGTCGGGGGCGGATGGAAGCCATGTGGGAATACCTGCTGGATGGAACAATTGATTATCTGGCAACGGATCACGCCCCCTATCCGGCGGGGGATAAGGAACCGGAAGATGGAAATAAGTGGGGAGTCATGGGCGGCGCGCCGTCTATTGATGTGGCATTTCCGCTGATGTTCGGAGAGGCTGTAACAGAACGCGGCATGAGCCCGGTCCGGTTCGCCAGACTGAGTGCGACCAATGCCGCGAAACGGTTTGGCTTATATCCCCAAAAGGGAAGTATCCGTGTGGGGAGTGACGCGGACCTGGTGATTCTGGATCCGGACCAGGTCTGGCAGGTGGACCGGAGCAAAAGCTATTCAAAAACAAAGAGTACCCGCTTCCCCTATCAGGGGCGCACGGTAAAAGGGAAAGTGATGACAACCATGGTCAGGGGAACTGTGGTATATGACGGAACGAATATCTGCGTGAACAGTGGCTTTGGGCAGTTTGTCCGGCCGGAAAAATGAAAGGTGGGACAAGGGATGAGAATTAATGAAGACCGGTTATGGAACCGGGAGCAGGAGGTTGGCGGGTATGGCCAGGATCCCAGAGGCGGGATCAGCCGGTTCGCGTGGACGCCTGAGTACCGGGAGGCGGCGCTTCTTCTGATGAAATGGATGGAGGAGGCCGGACTGAAGGTGCGGGTAGACGCAGTGGGAAATATCTATGGAAGATATGAAGGCCGGCAGGATCTGCCGCCGGTACTGACAGGTTCCCATTTTGATACGGTTCCCATGGGAGGCAGGTTTGATGGACTGGCAGGAATCATGGCTGCCCTGGAGGTTCTGACGACCATGCACGAAGAGGGATACCGCCCGGAGCGCCCCATTGAGATGATTGCATTTATCAATGAAGAAGCGAGCCAGTTTCTGGGAGGTCATTTCGGAAGCAAAGCAATCTGCGGAATGCTGCCTGCGGATTATGCTTCCACTTCTGTAGACCGGAATACCGGAAAAACCATGAAGGAAGCTATGCTGGAATATAACATGGGACTGGATCCGGATCATATATCACGTGCCCAAATCCATGAAGGGGATTATTTCGCTTTTATTGAGCTTCACATTGAGCAGGGGAAATATCTGCTGGGAAAGGATCTTCCCGTGGCGGTGGTAGATGATATTGCGGGAATCCGTCAGTTCTATATTACCTATCATGGGGAATCCGCGCATGCAGGTGGAATGGCCATGGAGGACCGGCACGATGCTTTTGCGGCAGCGGCGGAAACAGCCTGTGAGGTGGAGCGGCTGGCACTTCATTCCGGCTCACCTACCCGGGGAACCGTGGGATATATCCAGGTGGAACCCAATGAGCACAATATTGTTGCCAACCAGGTGAAGTTC
>Ga0137308_102393_pt1 | contig 12720 bp, 10 predicted proteins | sample Inofrocosms_June_FD_97181 | JGI IMG/M metagenome (GOLD analysis project Ga0137308, IMG submission 97181) | Mouse cecal microbial communities from Vienna, Austria - N-Acetylneuraminic and N-Acetylglucosamine D2O microcosms_June | ecosystem: Host-associated > Mammals > Digestive system > Large...
ATTCCCATCTGTCTGGCACACGCTGATGGGGCGGGGCAGAAGACGGCTCTTATCCTTGCTGTATGCCATTACGAACTGTCCCGGCTGGGCGCATCCGGCGATTGTTTCGGTGTGCAGCCACAGGCTGTAGATGTGGTTCCCCACAGATTCCTGGCGGATTACCCGGCAGTTTTCCTTCTGTTTATACTGCCCTTGTGTGTGTTCCATATTCGTGTTCCTCCGTTGTTATCTCAGGTTTCAGCTTTTTGCAGCTCAGCCGCGTTTCCATGCCTGAAGAAGGTCGGCAGCCATATCCTCCACGGCTTTTCGGGAAGCCTGGGCGTATCCCTCTTCGCCGAAAGATGCGTACGGCTCTTTCTTATAAGCCGCGATAATCCCCCGGGAAGAATTAACAATAGCTCCCAAGCCGTCGTCTCCGAAAAAGTCCGCCAGGTCAGCGGCAGACGCCCCCTGGGCGCCATAACCCGGCACTAGGAAAAATGTGCGGGGCATAAGCTTTCGAAGGGCCTTTCCCATTTCCGGATAGGTGGCGCCGATGACTGCACCGATGTAACTGTAATCCCGGCCCATGTGTTCCAGCCCCCACTGGTTCACCTTTTCTCCTACCCATTCATATAGAGGCTTTCCGTCTATGAGCCTGTCCTGGAATTCCCCGCTGGAAGGGTTGGAAGTTTTTACCAGGATGAACAGGCCCTTTTTGTATTCTTTACACACATCCACAAAAGGTTTTACCCCGTCGGAGCCCAGATAGGGATTTACAGTGGCAAAGTCTTCGTCAAAAGGTGCATAGGACCGGCTGCCAACCTGCACCCTTCCCAGGTGTCCGGCGGCATATGCTGCGGAGGTGGAACCGATATCCCCCCGCTTGATATCGCCGATGACAATCAAGCCCTTTTCATGGCAGTAATCTACCGTCTGCTTATATGCTTTTAGTCCGGGAATGCCAAACTGTTCATACATGGCAATCTGTGGTTTTACAGCGGGAATCAGGTCCCAGACCGCATCTATGATGCCTTTATTAAATTCCCAGACTGCCTGAGCGGCGCCTTCCAGGGTTTCCCCGTGCCGGGCAAAAGCTTCCTTTAAAAGAAAGCCTGGGATATAGTCAAGCATAGGGTCCAGCCCCACCACAACAGGGGCCTGGGTTTCCTTTATTTTCTCAATCAGTTTTTCAATCATAAGTCATTCTCCATCTGTCCGGCCTGGTAGACAATCTTTCCATCGCAGATAGTGGCTGTCACCCTGCCTTTTACTTTTCTTCCATTAAATGGTGTATTCTTTCCCTTGGACACGAAGGTTCGGGCATCAATGATGAACTCCTCATCCGGGTCAATGATGGTAATGTCCGCAGCCTTGCCTTCTCTCAGGGTGCCTTTATCCAGATTGAGAATCTGCGCGGGATTGCGGCTCATTTTTTCCGCCATCTGCATAGGGGTCAGAATTCCCTTGTCCACCAGCTCAGTAATGACCAGCGGCACACAGGTTTCCAGGCCTACAACCCCGAAGGGGGCATTTTTCATAGAACCCTCTTTTTCTTTGAGTGTATGGGGGGCATGGTCCGTGCTGATCACGTCCACAACATCTTCTTTGAGAGCTTTTCGCAGGGCCTCTTTGTCCTCGTGTCTGCGAAGAGGCGGATTCATTTTAAAGTTAGGATTATCCCCTGGAATGTCTTCACTGCACAATGTGAAATGGTGGGGACAAACCTCTCCCGTGACGGAACACCCCGTATCTTTAATAAGCTGGAGCATATGCACACTTTGTTTGGTGGAGCAGTGACACAGATGCAGATGCACACCTGCATCCTGTGCCAGGAAAATGTCTCTGGCCACAATGATATTCTCTACCATACTGCTGATCCCAGGAAGACCAAGTTGGGCGGCTTTCTCATCATCGTTCATGCAGCCGCTGCCCACCAGCATCTGGTCTTCGCAGTGGGCCATAACGGGAATGTTATGCTTCTTGGCAATCAGCATGGCATCCAGATACAGCTGAGAGTTCATAACAGATTTTCCGTCTTCGGAAATAGCCGGTATACCTGCCTGGATCATCTCTTCAATATCGGCCAGCTCGGTCCCTTTCTGTCCCTTTGTGATGGCGCCGGCCTGCAGTACATGGATGGGAGACACCTCATCAGCTTTGTGATGTACATAATTTACACGGCTGGCTGTGTCAATCACCGGATGGGTATTTGGCATGGCCAGGACCGTTGTGAATCCCCCTTTTGCTGCGGCCTTTCCGCCGGAGGCGATATCTTCTTTCTCCTCCTGCCCCGGATCGCGGAAGTGTACATGCAGATCAATCAGCCCCGGCATCACGTAACACCCTTTTGCATCCAGAACCTGGTCGGCTTCCCCCTGTTTGATTTTTCCAACTTTTTGGATTAGTCCGTCTTCGATATACACATCTGTGACTTCATCCAGCTTTGTATCCGGATCAATGACCCGGCCTCCTTTGATCAAAATACCCATAAACACCTCCAAATATTTCTGTTTATTTTATATCCGGCGATTTTAAATCACTGAATATATAGTACGTTCTCTCGATTATAACATGATTCTTCTGCTTTGGCACGAAAAAGTTGCCAGCCGCCCCAGAAACTGAGGAATAGTTATTGAAAAAACCAAATTTCTCCTTGACTTTTTCAAATGCCCCACTTATAATAGGAACTGCTTGGTTAAGGCTATACGCTGTAAGAGAGAATCACTAGTTTTTAGAGATTATATTACAACAATATAGTCTGTAAAAGCTGGTGAATTTTTGGGTCTGTAGGAAATATGATCCGTAATTGGTGCCGGACTGCCGCCTAATGTGCATTCCGTGCGCAAAGCAGGCGAAACTCCTTCGCAGGTAGTGGGGGTGGGGATTAAGAGCGGCTGTGCCGCTTAGTTCTTAAAGTTGGAAGTGTTTTCGGGTTATTCGTTTATTTGTATCAGGCAGAAATGAAAACTGCTGCCCGTCTTGTCTTCGGTTCACCAGCAGCATTTACCGCTGTACAGGGAGATCCTTTACAGCATCATCTCATTTTTTATTTTTTATGGAGGTAACATTATGAACAAAGGTACTGTTAAATGGTTTAATGCAGAAAAAGGATATGGTTTTATTACCGGAGAAGACGGAGCTGATGTATTTGTACATTTCTCTGCTATTCAGGGAGAAGGCTTTAAATCTTTAGATGAAGGCCAGGCTGTTTCTTATGATTTGACCGAAGGAGCCCGCGGAATGCAGGCTGCCAACGTTGTAAAATTATAATTTTCTGTCAAAAACCCCCAGGAATGACTTCCCGGGGGTTCTTTGTCTCGTTTTTGTCTGGTTTTTGATTTTCCTACAGAACTTTACTCGTCTGTATTTAGGTCAGACAGGTAATCGTCGATTGCCCCAGTGTCCATAACCGTTTCATGGACTTTTGAGTTTTGGGATGCGGTTACTTTGCCGTAGACAGAATATCCCACCCATACCACCAGCACAGCGCAGAGCAGAATTCCGGCAAATTTTTCCAATGCCAGCATCCGCTTTTCCTTTTTATAAATTTCGTGCCGCCGTGCTTTTTTTTCCTTATAACGGTCTACTTTTTCCTGGCTCATGAAATATCCCCTTCTTTATCTCTTTATAATGGAATGTTTTCCATCTGCACGGTTGTTATTATACAATACTTTTTATCAAAAGAAAAGCCTTAAACGGGAATACTTAAACAACGACAATGATACCTCCGTCATTGGCATACATAGAGCTTACACCGGCAGTGTCCAAAACAAGGATATCCTGTACCTGTACGCGGTCCCTGATGGCATCGCGGACCATCTCAGCCCGTTCCAGACAGTTGCAGTGGGAGATGGCCAGTTTTTTCATCCCGGCATTTTGGATTTCAGATTCGACCAGGGACACCATTTTGACCAATGCTTTGTTGATTCCACGCGCCTGGTCCCGCTGGAGAATGGTTCCTTCCGAGGAAGCGCCCATCACAGGTTTGATATTCAGCGCAGAAGCCACCAGCGCTTTAACCTTGCTCATGCGCCCGTTCTTTCGCAGGGTTTCCAGGTTTTCCAGCACAAAGTAAGTATTCTGGCTGTCAATATACGTTTCCACCTGGGCCACAACTTCCTCGAAAGTCATGCCGGCTTCTTCACATTCCTGGATTTTTAAGGCAATCAGTGTTTCACCCACAGAGGCAGAACGGGAATTGAATATGTGGATCTTTTTGTCCGGCTTTTCTTCAGATAAAAGCTGTCTGCCAAGCATTGCGCTGTTATAAGAACCGCTCAGTTCAGCTGACAAAGTAACGCCATAAATATGATCTGCTTCACAGTCAAAAGCCTGTCTGTAGCGTTCCGGTGAAGGGCAGGAAGACTTGGGGCAGTTGGGGCTTGCGGCCACCTTTGCCAGAAAGCTTTTTTGATCAAACGTATCATCGTCCACAATATCTTCATCATCAACAATCAATGTCAAAGGCACGGATTCGAACCGGGCGTCTTCTTTGTATGCGGCGGGAAGTTCTCCGCAGCTGTCAATCACAATTTTATAACTCATATCGTCCTCTTTTCCACTTTACATAGTATTAAATACCACATTTATACTACCATACTTGCCGGTGCATGAAAAGTCTTTTTCAAAAACTTCTATTCTTTTTTGAGAAATTCATATATAATGATAAAAGCATGTTTGGCAGTTCATTCCAATGAATGTATAGATATAAGGAGTATGCAATGATTGCACTGAAAATAACAAATCTGAAAAAATTCATGTCCCAGCTGCTGATAGGAGAGTGTTTTGACTCCTTTTGGCTGTCGGAGGCTTCCATTACCACAGGAAACACATATATAATAGAAGGAACTCTTCATCCGGAATTTTTTTCAGAAGAGGCACAGGAAGTTTTAGAGCGCTGCCACCGCACCCATTCACTGTGGAAAGAGATGAAACCTTTCTGCTATTCTATCATACGGGGAAAGCAGACGCCCCTTCAGTTCAAATTTGTTTTCCGCCTGTCCTATGAAAAAGTCCGTCATGCTGTGGCGGAGAGCGGGATTTCGCTGGAGCCGGACCACATAAACGGTTTGTTTCTGAATATTCAGTACAGTGCCGGGCAGCTTAGCTGCACAACAGGAACTTCTATGAGCGCCTTTTCTCTGGATAAATCTCTGGACCAGATGTGGGATCGGATGGTGCTGCATTTTTTTCAAGAAAATGATATAGACTATGAGGAAAGCTTCTGAAAAGAAGTTTCTTTTAGTCCGGAGGGATTCATGTTATACTGTAAAAGATTCAAGATGAAATTTATAGATGTGAGATAAAAGGAGAAAGAACATGTGGACATGTCCCAAATGCGGCCGCGCGTTTAAAAAGAGGAATCAGAGTCATTACTGTGGAAAGGCGCCGGAGAACATTGATGAGTATATAGCGGCACAGACAGAGGAGGCGCAGCATTATCTGAATGAGATACGAAATGTTATCCGCGAAGCACTGCCGGAGGCAGAAGAGCGGATTTCCTGGAGTATGCCCACGTTTTGGAAAGAGCACAATATCATTCAGTTTGCTGCCCATAAAAAGCACATCGGCCTGTATGCGGGGACTGAGGCGGTTGTAGAGTATGCCCGGCAGCTCAAAGATTATAAGACGAGTAAAGGGACTATACAGTTTTTGTATCACAAACCTATTCCCTTGGAGCTGATTGGGGAGATTGCAAAGTGGTGTTATGACACGGGAAACCATCCGTGAGTGTTTTGCATTCAGCCCGGATGATGAGGCCGCAAAACTGAAGAAAATGGATGAGATATTGAGAAAAACAGGATAAACAGTAAGAAGGGCGGTACAGTTGTGTTTCAAAAAATAAGCCATGATGAAATTCCGCCAAGGAGACGGCTGAGACGGGCGGCAGCCTGGACTGCATTGGCAGCGGCATTTGGCGGGTGTGGTGTGGCAATAGCAGGCTGCGGCGGGGCAGAAGATACTGTGGCGTTATCGGGCGGCCAGCCGGCCCTGGAGCATCAAGACAGTGGTACAAGTACACAGTCTGAACAGGCAGTGGACTTTGACCATGAGCTGGATTCCTACCAGCCTTTGAAAAATACATATAATTTTTACTTTACATATAAAATGGTGCATCCATGGTGGGATGCCGTTGCTCTGGGGCTGGAGGATGCTGCAGAGCAGTATGCTGACAGGGGAGTTGTAATCAAGTATGAATATCTGGCACCCAATGACGTCTCTGCCCAGGATCAGATCCAGCGTTTGTCAGAGGCGTCTTCAAGAGGTTTTGACGTGATCGGTGTGGATGTGGCAGATGTGGAGATTGTCGCGCCTGTGGTGAATGAACTTATCAGAGATGGGCACAAGGTTATGACGTTTTCCAGTTCTGACGCATCAAAAGAAGATGGCTGTGAACGGATTGCCTATGTGGGCAATACCCATAACCGGGAGGATGGGGCAGACCTTACAGAGGCCCTGTGTGAGAAACTTCAGTATGTGGGAAAGACAGCTGTACTGGTGGGGACAAAAGGAGCACCCTGCCATGAAGAAAGAGCCCTTGGCGTTCAGGATGTGATTGAGAAGTATCCGGGCATGTCAGTGGTAGAGACTGCTTACGATGGGGACTCTGTGGAAAATGCGTATGGGCTTACCCAGGATATTTTGGAACGCCACAGCGACCTTGACGGTATTATCTGCTGTAATATGAGCAATCCGGTTGGAGCTGCAAGAGCCGTGATAGAGGCAGGGCGCCAGGAGGACATTGTGATTGTGGGGATGGACCATGACCAGGAGGCGCTTCAATATCTCAGAGATGGGATTATTTACGCTCTGGGCGTGCAGGATTGTTATTCCATCGGCTTTGACACCGTTCAGGTGGCTGTCAAGATAGCAGACGGGTGTCTTCCGGGGGATGAGTATCCGGAGAAAACACAGGAGATCACTACCATAATTTACCAGGAGGGGGCTGCGGCAATGCTTCAGACCCTTTACGGTGAAATTGAATAAAACAGCGGGAGAAGAAGATGGAGCAGTCACAGTATAATAGTATCAATGAAAAGCAGAAAAAGCAGACAGCGGCTTCTGCCATTTGGGGAGCACTGATTATTGCAGCCATTCTTCTCATCACAACGGTCTGGGTATCCAACAGTGCCAGGCTGGGAACAAGCCGGGCAGTGAATAAAGTCAGTGAATTCTATCTGGAGGAACTGGCTGGCCGGAGGGCCGGGGTGGTTGCAGAGGAGCTGAAGAATAACTTTGCACAGATGGAACATTCACTTCAGGTGCTGGAAGAATCTGATTTGGAATCTCAGGAGGCACTGCGAGGTTTCCTTGGAAAAGTGAAACGGCTTTGCGATGTGGATAAATTTGCGCTGGTAGATGAAAATGGAGTGGTTTATACAGAACACAGCACCACTTCCGGACTGAGCAGATATTCTTTCCTTTCTGAGAAACTGACAAAACCGGTGATTAACACCTCCAATCTCTATGGAGCCAGGAAGCAGGTGATTCTGGCGGTTCCTGTGAAAGATATTTTTTTCCAGGGGGCTCAGATGACGGCGTGCTTTATCCAGATTAATATTGACGAAATGCTGAGTTCTCTCACATTACAGACCAGTGATAATGAGACTTACTGCAATTTATATTATCAAAATGGTACGGCGCTGACCAATGATGATTTTGGATATCTCCAGGCAGGGAGCAATCTTTTAACATCCCTGAGGGAGGCGGATATTGGTGAGGGATTCAGCTATGAACAGATAGAAAAGGATTTTACGGACGGCAGGTCCGGGCAGGTGTCCTTTAGCCATCAAGGGCTTCAGGAGGATCTCTGCTATGTCCCGGTGGAGGGAACAAACTGGATGCTGACAATCCTGATTCAGGATAGTGTGATCAGCAGCCAGATCAGCTCCATTAGTTCCAAAATGATGAGCCATAGCGCCATTCAGATTATCGTTACCGTGATTACCATGAGCGTGGTGTTTTTCGCGCTGATTGTCCAGGACAGGAAGAATGCAAAACTTCTTCTGGAACAGGAAAAGGCAGATGGAAACAGAATCAGGGACGCCTATATGCAGATTGAGCGGCAGCAGGCGGCTATGAAAAATATTCAGGCTGCCATAGGGTCCGGGCCATGGAGTATGGAATTTAATGAGAATGCAGAGATGGTATCTTGTACATGGACTGATGTATTCCGGAGGATGCTGGGATATGAAAGCGAGGAGGACTTTCCTAATCAGCTGGAATCCTGGTCAGATTTGCTGCATGAGGAAGACCGGGAACGGGTGCTGAGTGAATACTGGGCTACAGTGAGAGATTATACAGATGAAAAGACTTATGATGTGGAATATCGTGTGATGACGAAAAATGCAGGATGGAGATGGTTTCATGCGGCGGGGAGGCTGTCCAGGCGACAAGACGGATCGCCGGTGACTTTTGTGGGGCTTTTCATGGATATTGACGATGAGAAGAGGATGGAGGCCCAGCTGAAGCAGCAGAAGATAGAACTGGAGGATGCACTGGCGGCGGCTCAGCATGCCAATCGGGCAAAGACTACATTTCTCAACAATATGTCCCACGATATCCGGACGCCTATGAATGCCATCATCGGCTTTACATCCCTTGCGGCGGCTCACATTGATAACGTGGAACAGGTGCAGGATTATCTGTCCAAGATCACCACGTCCAGCAATCATCTGCTCAGCCTGATTAATGATGTGCTGGATATGAGCCGCATCGAGAGCGGAAAGGTAAAGATTGAGGAGAAGGAAGCTTCTCTTCCGGAGATTATGCATGACCTGAAGACCATTGTACAGGCGGACATTACATCTAAGCAGCTGGAATTCTATATTGATACAGCGGATGTGATCCACGAGAATGTACTGTGCGATAAACTGAGATTGAATCAGGTTCTGCTGAATCTGCTCAGCAATGCCATGAAGTTTACAAAACCCGGCGGCATTGTCAGCGTCTGTGTCCGGCAGAAAGGAAGTGCGCCAAAAGGCTGTGCTTCCTATGAATTCCAGGTGAAGGATACGGGAATCGGGATGAGCCGGGAGTTCTTAGAGCATGTGTTTGAGCCTTTTGAGCGGGAGAGAACCAGCACAGTCAGCGGAATCCAGGGCACAGGGCTTGGTATGGCAATTACTAAGAATATAGTGGATATGATGGGAGGTTCGATTTTCGTTGAGAGTGAAGTGGGAAAGGGAACGTCCTTTACTGTATCCTTGCAGTTTAAGACCTGTTCCGGTCCTGTAAGGCGGGAGGTGATCCCAGAGCTGAAAGGGCTTCGGGCGCTGGTGGCTGATGATGATTTTAATACCTGTTCCAGTGTGACGAAGATGCTTTCCACTATCGGCATGAGGCCTGACTGGACCACTTCCGGTAAGGAGACCGTGCTTCGGGCCAGGCTGGCCAAGGAGCAGAATGATGAGTACGCTGTCTATATGATAGACTGGCTGATGCCGGATATGAACGGAGTCGAGGTGGTCAGACGCATCCGCAAGGTGATTGCAGATGACACACCTATTATTATTCTGACTGCCTATGACTGGTCAGACATTGAGGAGGAGGCAAAAAAGGCAGGCGTTACCGCTTTCTGCGCTAAGCCGGTCTTTTTATCAGAACTCAGAAAGATTCTGGAGGAACCGTTTACAGTGCACAGCACAGCCAGTGACATTCCGGAAGATGATATTATTTTCGAGGGAAAAAGAATTCTTCTGGTGGAGGACAATGAGCTCAATCAGGAAATTGCAGTGGAGATTCTGCAGGAAGCGGGATTTCAGGTGGAGACAGCTGATGACGGCGCGGCTGCTGTGGACAAGCTGAAAAAGGCCGTACCTGGGCAGTACGACCTGGTGCTGATGGATATCCAGATGCCCGTTATGAATGGCTACGAGGCAGCCGAACAAATCCGGAAATTAGAACATACGGAAATTTCAAATATTCCGATTATAGCCATGACGGCCAATGCCTTTGAGGAGGATAAAAAACAGGCGCTGGATGCAGGCATGGATGGACATATAGCCAAACCCATTGATATTCCGGAGCTGATGGAAATGCTGAGGAATGTCCTGAAAAATGCGTAACATAAAAGAGAACCAGTATCGTCAGGGAGACTGGTTCTCTTTTCTCATAAACTGTTAAGGATTAAAGCAGCCCCTGAGATCATCAGCATGATAATCACACACTTTCTGATAGCTTTTTCGTCCAGTATTCGGCTGCTCAGCATACCAAGTGCCAGTCCGGCCAGCATAAACGGCAGGAGAGCGGCGGCCTGTTTCAGCAGGTCAAAGGTCAGGATGCCCCACCAGGCATATAGAAACATGCGCAGGGTGTTTTCCACCAGGAAGACCATGCAGATATTGGCTTTGAACGAACTGGTGTTATCAGTAACTCTGTTCAGATATGCCCCCAGCAGAGCACCGATTCCATACAGGCCACACAGAAGTCCGGAGAGGATGCCTATGGTGATTAAAACTGCCCTGGATGATTTCGTTTTTTGGGGATGCAGTTCCCGTATGAGCATTTCCAGGCCGATGAAAATGATGATGATACCGAAGATGATCTTGATGATATCAGTATCGGCGTTTTTCAAAAATAAAATGCCGGGAATGCTGCCTGCGGCCACCATGCAGGCCAGGGGCAGGCAGATGTTCCATTGGATGGACCGGCGCTCTTTCCATGCCAGGATTATATTGGAGGGATACCCCAGAATCAATTCCACTGGGGAAATATTTACGTTGGCCGTGTGAAAGCTTAATATGGTTGTGAACACTAACGTGTTGGCAAAGCCGCATAAGCCTTTGATAAAAAAGGCGCAGAGTGACGCTGTTATCCACCAGAGCATTTTGGACTCCTTTTTGTGACGCTGATTTTGACAATAATACTATGATTATATCACTGGAGGGCAGGTTTGGAAAGTGCTGGGAAAACTTTCCGTAATCTTTCGCAATCATTCGTTTTCCTATTGCCGTTTTTCCCCAGGTTGATTATAATAAGTAGAACGGTTGAATGGTTGTTGAAAAGGAGAAGAACATGGCGAAACGAACAGACATACACAAAGTACTGATTATTGGTTCTGGTCCGATTATCATCGGGCAGGCATGTGAATTTGACTATTCGGGCACACAGGCGTGTAAGGCGCTGCGCAGTCTTGGCTATGAGATTGTGCTGGTGAATTCCAATCCCGCCACGATTATGACAGACCCGGAGATGGCGGATGTGACATATATTGAGCCTTTGAATGTGGAGAGGCTGGAGAGAATCATCAGGAAAGAGCGTCCCGATGCCCTGCTCCCCAACCTGGGCGGCCAGTCCGGACTGAATCTCTGCGCAGAGCTTCATAAAGCCGGGGTGCTGGAGAAGTATGGCGTGAAAGTGATCGGAGTCCAGGTGGATGCCATTGAGCGTGGAGAAGACCGTATTGAGTTTAAGAATGCAATGGACAAGCTGGGCATTGAGATGGCCCGCAGCGAGGTGGCCTACAGTGTGGAGGAAGCACTGGATATAGCCGGGCGCCTGGGGTATCCGGTGGTGCTGCGCCCTGCCTACACCATGGGCGGTGCAGGCGGCGGACTTGTCTACAATAAAGAGGAACTGAAAACCGTCTGCGCCCGTGGGCTTCAGGCCAGCCTGGTGGGGCAGGTGCTGGTGGAAGAATCCATCCTGGGATGGGAGGAACTGGAGCTGGAGGTGGTCAGAGATTCCGAGAACAATATGATCACAGTCTGCTTTATTGAAAATATTGATCCGCTGGGCGTGCACACAGGCGACTCTTTCTGTGCGGCCCCCATGCTGACCATTTCCGAGGAATGTCAGAAACGGCTTCAGGAGCAGGCTTACCGGATTGTGGAATCGGTACAGGTAATCGGGGGCACCAATGTACAGTTTGCCCATGACCCGGTGTCTGACCGGGTGGTGGTCATTGAGATTAATCCCAGGACATCCCGTTCTTCGGCACTGGCCTCCAAGGCTACAGGGTTTCCCATTGCGCTGGTATCGGCTATGCTGGCGGCAGGGCTCACATTGAAAGACATTCCCTGCGGTAAATACGGCACCCTGGACCGCTATGTGCCTGACGGGGATTATGTGGTGATCAAGTTCGCCCGCTGGGCTTTTGAGAAATTCAAAGGGGTGGAGGACAAGCTTGGGACACAGATGCGCGCCGTGGGCGAGGTTATGAGCATTGGAAAAACCTACAAAGAGGCTTTCCAGAAGGCCATCCGCAGTCTGGAGACCGGGCGTTACGGGCTGGGTCATGCCAAAAATTTTGATACTATGACAAAAGAAGAACTGCTGCGGCTGCTGATTACCCCTTCCAGCGAGCGTCATTTTGTCATGTATGAGGCTCTGAGAAAGGGTGCGTCTGTGGAGGAAATCTATGAGATTACCAAGGTAAAACGGTATTTCATTGAACAGATGAAAGAGCTGGTGGAGGAAGAGGAACAGATTCTGGCCTGCCGGGGCGGCGCTCTGCCGGACGAACTGCTCACAGCGGCCAAGAAAGACGGTTTCTCCGATAAATATCTCAGCCAGCTTCTGGAAGTTCCAGAGGAAGCCATCCGTAACCAGAGGACAAATCTGGGTGTGCAGGAAGCCTGGGAGGGGGTTCATGTGAGCGGAACCCAGGACAGTGCTTACTATTATTCCACTTACAATGCTCCGGATAAGAACCCGGTGTCGCAGGGAAAACCAAAGATTATGATTCTGGGCGGCGGTCCCAACCGTATCGGACAGGGAATTGAGTTTGACTACTGC
>Ga0137308_102394_pt1 | contig 12694 bp, 11 predicted proteins | sample Inofrocosms_June_FD_97181 | JGI IMG/M metagenome (GOLD analysis project Ga0137308, IMG submission 97181) | Mouse cecal microbial communities from Vienna, Austria - N-Acetylneuraminic and N-Acetylglucosamine D2O microcosms_June | ecosystem: Host-associated > Mammals > Digestive system > Large...
TTTGACAGATGCAAAAAATAACGAGATCACTTTTAAGGCCCCTGCAGGAACACTTGCAAGGGCCGCTTATTCATATTTTAACATATGTCAATATTGTTCGTCATATATGAACTCCTGATAATCTTCAATATTTTTATGCACGCTGCCCCCATCTCGGAGCCATGCCGTCCTTTCTCTTAGGAGCTTAGCGGGAGTCCCGGCAAGACAACAGTTTTTTGGGAACTTCTTTTTGCAAACAAATGAATTAGCACCTACCGTTGATCCGGCGCCTATCTCTACGCCGTTTAATAATGTTACCCTCATTCCCACCCATACATGCTCTTCCAAAATAACATCTCTCTCCGCATTGTCATCCAAGTGTTTCATTGAATTCAGATCAATCATATTGTGGCTATTACCGGCACGCATAAAAACAAAATAGGATATCATGCAGTCCCTCCCTAAAATTATCTTGGCATCGAAAGATGCAACAAATGTACATTGCCTTTGTATCGTGCAATTCGCGTCAATACGCACACTTCCTCTACATGAGGCTCTAATCTTTATAAAAGAATCGAACCTGCAATCATGGTCTATTAAAATACGCCCATTTGTACTTGAAATAACTACATCTCTTCCAAATTTAACCCGCTCTCCTATTTTGACAAATGATTCTCCTGCTGAAGCAACCGTAGTTCTTCCGTCAAGTTTTTTTGTTTTAATTTCTATTATTCCACCGCTTTTTAATCGAACATTAATTGGACAAATATTTTCTGTCACAAGTTTATTGCCATATAAATCCTGATAATTTTTTGTACCATCTAACTTAATTATTCTTTCTGGATACCAAAAATCTACAAATTCTTTATATCCCATTTCGTTTAGCTGATTGATTACTCCATCATAATGAGCTGTCAACGCAACGAATACAAAATATTGGGATTCCAGCAGCTCTTCTATCGGATATACAGAATAACCATTATACTCAGGAATATTGCTAAAATTTTTATCTATATAGCCAGCGATGGTTACTCCCCAATTTTTCAACACCGAAAAAATCCTATCGCTTTTAGGAGATGCCCCCCATATCATTACCTGATGACCGTCCCCACCCCCCCCTTGCCAATATGGGTTTCCAGTGTTTTCTTTAGATTTTCAATCCATACTTCCTTCATATCAACCTCCGCTTTTTCGATAAACAAACAATGACCTGACATCAGATATTTGCAACTGAAACATTCTGAATCATAATTGGCTTATGAATTGCATTGCACAGAATAACCAGGCTGCTTTGGTCTCCGTAATAGGCATCTGCCAGCACAAGTGCCCGATCCATATCCGATGAATCATCATAAATGCCGAATCCTTCTCTCTTATATTTTTCTACTATTTCCAGATATTGTTCATACAACTGTGGGCGCGTAGAACAAACAGTCGCTTCCATAAGCGGATGCGGCCTCCATAAAAGGGCTATCTCATCTTTCTGTCTTTTGAAAATTTCAAATACTTGTTCCATCTTGTGAAGCATCCGATCCGATTCTTTCAGGAACGCACTTATGCTTGTATTATAAAGTACCACTTTCTTTTTTCTTCCGTCCGGCTGAAAAAAATATGGTTTCCATTCTTCCGGTATTTCTATTCCCTCATCATTCATTTTTCTGATTTTTTCAATTTTGGGAGAACCTATGCCTTTGATTTTCTGCTCGTATGCTTTTCTCACCGTTTCTCCGGCCACCATCACCATGCATTCAATATAAAACCGCCGCATATTTTCTGACTGAACAATAATCTCATCCGCATATATGACGGCAGGCAGCTGTACATAATGTGATTTTTCCATAACTTTGTTCTTATTTTTAATATCTATCTCCTTCAATATAAAATAAGGGATATACACGAGTTTATCCGTATACTTCTTTAAATTCTTTGAATAAAAAAAGGGATGTACACTCGTCACAACATTCCAATTATCATATGGATTGTGGATATATATTTCATCAGGATGGCTCTTTTCGAAATCATAAGAATCATAATGAATGATCGGAACATATGGCGGGAATTCTTCGCCCTCATAATGTAATTTCCCAAAAGAGCCATCAGGATTTTTATCGTAATAGGGAATCGGGATAACTTTAGCCTCAATACACGGATCCGCATTCGCTTTTTCCCATACACTTTCGAGAGAGTCCCACATAGAAGCCTTATAAGGCAGAAATACGACTTCCATTATTTCAGGGAGTTCCTGTTCCATCCTATGTACAATGCTATGATAGCTTTTATCCAGTTTGTTATAGGTTTCGGATGGCTTCAATAAATTGCCGCCAAGAATCTGCTCATATATTGTATACACAAGATCACAGTAATTCTCCAGCCTTGCAACAGACGCCGTACCCGTCCCCTCAGTTTCATCAATTTTAGTCCCAACCGCTATCGCAGTATTCTGACATTCTTCAAGGTATGCCTTGGCTGCGGCTCTATTATCTTTTTCAATACTTTCTGCAATAATTTTATGTGCCTCCTCCAAGAGAGCCAAAAGCTTCATAAGCTGCTTTTTTATTTGTTTCTTCAATTCAATTCCTCACATTCCGCATTCAACATTCTCAAAATAATAAAGCCAGGCTAAGGCCATCCCCAATCGGATACTTTATAATATCTTTTCCGGTGCAAAATTCATCGACTGCCTTCCTGGTTCCGGTAAATATCTCATTATAATAGTCATGAACCAATATTACACCGCCTTTTACCATTCTGCCGGAGAAGAATTCCAATGCTGCAAGCTGTGGTGCATATAAATCCATGTCCAGATTCACAAAACAAAAATTCGAATGAATACCCGAAAAGCTATCTGGGACATATCCTTTCCGAATCTTCAATTTATTCCGATGCATACATCTTAATTTCACAATCGTTTCCGATGTCACATAAAACCTGTCAAACATTCCCTCTCTAATGGCCTTTTTTGCCGGTTCCATATCAATCTCAATATCTCTTTCATCAAAACCTGAAAAAGTATCAAAAAGCCACAAGGTTTCATTGGGAAAACTATCATTAATGACAGATGCAAACCATCCCCGGTACACTCCACACTCTGCTACATCACCATGAATATTATTTTTATGCATCATTTCACTTAATTCTGTCAAATAGACTTTTCGAGGAAAGCGATGGACATGATGTTCTAAAGATTTAAAACTTTGCAGTATAATTTTCTCTTCTTCTACACCAAGTTTCTGTAAATACTGATACACCTCTAAAATAGTTTTATCCATTCCAGGTTTCAAATCATCCAGCGCAATAATTACCAATTCGAATTCAAATTGCAGGACATTTTCCGGTGCAACTACCTTGTGACCGCATAAAGTCTTGATCCTTTCCCATTGCCTGTCCAAAATAGCGCTAATCTCATAATCACTTGTCCCATTCTTTAAATAATTTTTTGTTAATTCTCCTGCTCCATACAAAACTACTTTTTTCATCAGTGGTATTCCTCTGTTTTCCAATTTATACACTCCGCATATTTCCCTTTTAATCTGATATATGGCCTTCCCTGCAAATAAGGCAGGGCTGCCTGGTAGGCACCGGGAATGGCTGTAATAATGATAACTTCTTTATCTAATTCAGGAATCATATCTGGTTTTATAGTCTTAACGCCGAAAAAATCCTGTTTTACATAGCTATCAATCCCACATACAAGTTCTGCCTCCGGATATAACCGCCGAATGATATCCGGCACGAAATATGATACGCTGGATATGACTCCTAATACAGCATATTTAAAATCTCTATGCGGAAATGCCACGCTTTCTAATGCGGTTCTTGTCTGAGGTTCATAGTGTATATTGCTTTTTATTTCTTTTGACGCCCACATTTTTCTCAATTCCTGATTTGCCGCTTCGCTTCTTATTCTTTGAAAAAATGCTTGTTTTATTACATTTTTTTCCCATTCTATATCGATCGGCTGTGGATTCCAGTCAATACAATCCGTATCCCAATTCGTATAGGAGGTCAGAAAACGATCGATAAATCCGAATCTGTCATCATGTTTGGTCATGATGACTGGAATTCCCATTGCCAGACATGGTGCGGCAGCGTGCAGCCTGGATGTAATAACAAGTTTCGCTGTATCGCGAAGAAGCGCAATACGATCTTCTCCTAATTTATGGAAATCAAATGCTTCCTGCTCTGTCATTCTCCTGGAGCCATGTACAATAGCAAACCGATGAATATTGGATAATTCCACAGCATTCTCCAAAATCTCCTTTGGAATGAAATCTTCAAATCCTGATTGCACATCAATCAAATATACTTTATCTGCATTATGATCTTGTGCTTGCGTTCTGCGTGGAAATGTCAAAGACAGACAGCCAGTCAAATACGCATTGACGCCAAGTGCGGCCAATTTCCTTGCCGTAAACTCATCACGGCATCCAACATCGGTACAGCTGCGATAGTATTCCAACTCATCTGCCGCAATATCCCTGTTTATGTGCAAGGAAAACGGCACGGCATGTATTTTTCTGCCAGGAGGCATAAAGTGAGAATCATATGCCAGTTCCTCATAAGTTGAACATGTATTTATGGTGCAGATACATTCCTCACCATCATAATTTGTCATGTCATATCTCGGAACAGGAATAATATCTTCTTCTGCAATTCCCATCTCCCTGTACAATAATTTTACAGCATAAGATTGTATAGGATCGCCCAAATTAACCGGTCGATTCGGCATCTCTGGTATTAAAGGTTTTTGATAAAGCAAATATCCATACTTCATATATTATTCCCTCTTCTTTAATCGTAAGAATACAAGTCACCTATTTCAATCATGGCATCGTGCGTTGGCAATCTGCCAGATACATTCGGATACAGCTTCCAATCCGGCGAGAAACAAAACTCCAAAGACCCCTCATAGTGCTTAGGCGCGTAAAACTTACGCCCCTCAAACATCAATTCAACTGCTTCATCAAAATTATCTTTTCGCACAAGATCTACATTGTACGGACTTCTATCCACAGAAGTCCAAAATTTGAGTCTGCCTTTGTTGTTATCAAATTTCGTAGCATATTTCAAAAAATTCTTCCGGCACTTTTCTGTTCCCATAAGAGCCAATTTCTTATAATAAAATCTTTTTATAGGATTCTTCTCGCTGCCAGCCCCTACGGTAGACCACAAGGCAGTTCTCCAAAATCTGCATATTCTGGTATGAAAAAAATCTATAAATGCATTAGGTGCCGCCGGATACATAGGGAAAATATCTATAAATACGCCAATTTTGTTTTTTAATTTATCTCTTCCCGCTTTTGTATAGGCTGTGCCTTTATGTTCCAGGTGATTAAATATAATATGGTGATAAGGTTCTGTCTGTGGACAACGGTAAAAATATTTGCTCTGATCCAGTTCTTTCTGCATAATCTCATATAGCTTATCGCAGTCCTCATAGTACATCGTCACATCAATATCATCATCCCACGGAATAAATCCCTTGTGCCTGAGCGCACCGATCAAAGTGCCAAAATTTATGTTATATTTCAAGCCATACTTTCTGCAAATACGGTCAAATTCTGTCAGCAATTCAATCTGAATCAACTGTATTCTTCGTATCTCTTCTGCCCCTGAAAGCAACAATTCACTTTTTACAGGCGCCAGAATCTTCTTCTTGTTTTCTTTGGAATACAAAGATAGTAATTTTTCCCTATTCCTGACGCAAAAACATTTCACGCCGCAAAAATCAATTCTCTCCACATTTGACCAGAAAGCCGTGTATGTCAATTCTGAAATCTTAGAGGGAAAAACATCCAGCGACAAATTGATTCCACTAAACTTTGTCGTCATTTCCGGGAAAAAAATATATTCTGACTTCTTTCGGTTTTCTAATTGGCTGATATTTTTCTTAAAATCATTGAAAACCCTTTTCTTCAGATAGAACTTTGTTCGAATGCGGCGAGGTGTCAATTTTAACCATGTAACAATTGGTTTCTTTTTTAACATTTCCCGAAAAAATACAGGAAATAAATGATTTTTAAAAAAATGATTAACCTGTTTCCACTCCGCTTTCGTATTTCCTGCATAGTAAAGCGGTGTGATAGACAGATGTGTCCCGTAATAGAACTCTTCGTCTTTTCTCGTTTCGTCAAGCTTTACTCTGGAATGCTTCACAAACCATGTATAGCATGCATAGAATTGCTTTGTATTTTCATAATTGTGAACGGAAAAAACTGGGTGCTGTAAACAAAATTCTTTCAAATAATCCACTATTTTTCGGAATCCTTCGTATTCAACTGCAATATACAAGGCAGGATAACACTGACTAAAATCAATATTTCCCAATGCAATCAATGTACTTCCTGATAAGGTATAAATAATATTTTCACGAACACAATATTCGTCTACTATCTTCAATAATTCTAAAGCTTCCTGATGCGCCCTGTTCAGTACTTTCGTCATTTTAATTTACATTCCCTTCACTCAATCGTCTCTATCCCATAATAGTTCATCATATTTTTACAGGCATCTTCTAACGATATCCGCGGCATCCATCCCAAAGATCTTAGTTTCTCCGAACTTGCCGTCACATAAGATACGGCATGTTCCACTTCCACATCATATTTGTCTGCTTCCATACTGCGCTCAATATCAATCTGTTCTTTTGCACATGAAGACATAATCCGTGCGAATTCCAAAACAGATACTTCCGCATCTTCGTTACTGACATTATAGGTCTGCCCGTCCTGTCCATCTGTTAAAACAGTCAATATACCTGTAATTGCGTCGGTCATATATAGAAATGATCGCACCGGGCTTCCATCTCCTTTCAGCACGATCCTGTGCTGATTTAAAATCTGAGAAATAAAATCAATATGAATTCTCCCATCATCCAGCGCTATACCGCCACCCATAATCTGTGTTGGACGAACTATTTTTACCCGGACACCTCGCTGTCTGTAACAAGCACAAAGATTTTCTGACGCACGTTTGGAATATGCATACACATTTCTAACGTCCATAGTGTCCAGAAAACCAAGCTGTGATTCCACGAAGCGTTTTTCTCCTATTTTCCCATATACATCTACACTGGAAAAAAGCAGAAATTCTGCTTTCTTTTTTTCGGACAACATAAGAAGATTGTCACACCCCAATACATTGACTTTAAATGTTTCCACCGGATTTATATTGCTGTTCACTAATCCCGCCGGGCTTGCAGCATGAATGATATAATGAACTTCCTGTTCGATTTCTATAGGTGTCAGAATATCCTGAATGATAAGTTTAAAATCGTCTCTTGCGTAATACATGGAAAAGCGAAGATCTGCTTTGGCTTTACTTCTGCAGAGAACAATCACATTCATATTAGCCTGAAACAGATCATTTCTTTTTAATAACCCGTGTACTATGTATTGTGGTACATATCCTGTTGCACCGGATATGAGAAGCGTTTTTCCGTGTAACTTCTCCCAGTTGACAGATGAATCCGCTATTCGTTCCGCATCTTGGTTTATCATATCTTTCCTATTCATATCTGATCTTAATTTCCTCCTGTTATACCTCCATATTTTTCTTCCTGCTGCAAAAACAGAGGATGCAGCGACTCTGCAATCGCAAGATCTTCCGGATATGTTACTTTAATACAAAAGCGATCTCCCATGACCATATAGCATTCAACTCCCATATTAAGCACTAGTTCGCTGTCTTCCGTAACATCCATTTTACAATATTCCTCATCTTCCATATAAATCTTGTGTCCCATTAGGAGGACTCCATACCGGAACACTTGTGGACCTTGTTGGAGATACAGTTTTCGTTTTTGCAATGTTCGATTTACTCTTTTGCCGTCATTGCTAAAGGTAATAGCGTCCGTAGCTTTCACAACGGTAATCGTTGCATCGTATAGCCGGATCATCTCATAATGTTTGTCTATTGTTTTTTGGGACACAAATGGACACACCGATGTCATAATCATAACCGTGTCCCTGCCTTTTGCGGGTATTTTCTGAAGTCCATGAAACACGGACTGCTGCCGTTCTTTTCCCGGACGTGCAAAATACTTTACCTTTGTGATTCCATATTCTCTGATCCAATGTCTTACCTTATCTTCCTCTTTCTCTGCAACAACAATACAAACCTCGTCTATATTTTTGTTTTTCTCAGCAATCTTTAACGAATATACAATCATGGGAACTCCGGTTAGTTCAATAAACTGCTTTGATATTTGTTCATTCCCGAAGCGCTGGCCCTTCCCACCGGCTAATACAATCGCGTAATTCATATTTATCTCCTTATATTAACCCCAAAAAATCTTCCAATTTAAAATTCTCAGTTTCTCTTACTGATTCTCCCATTTCTATTACAAGATTCAGGCGATCCCTTTGATTCTCTTTCTGCCGCTCTGCTTCCAATACATAATCCTCTGTTTTGCCATCTTTTTTACAGATCCTATAATGTTTGGAAAGTCCGACCGACCGATTCGCCTCATAAAAGTAATAGTGTTCACCCGTCTCAAACATACAAGCTACCATGGAACCTTCCTGCGGTTTCCACCGGTCTTCCAACGCCAATTCTTTTGACTCTATTTTTACTGAAAGCACACGATTGGCAGATGCCGGCATAAAAAACAATTTATCTTTGCAACGAATGATTTTAGAAAACACAATTTTTCCTGATTGAAATCCAATCGGATAATCTTGTATTTCACTGATTAAATTGCATGCAGGATTCCATATCACAATCGACCCTTTTTGCCTTGGCGCAATCCAGTAATCTTTACCATATCTGTACATACACATCGCACCGTTGTTATATTTCCCGATTCGGTGGATAATTCCCTTCTCTGTTTCCATATTAAATTCAAGTATTATATTGTTATTGCCGCTCGGTATATAGACGTTATTGCCATCTACACATAGTCCGCCTCTGAAAAAGTATCCTTCTTTTGGAATCCACTGGCGAAGCACTATAATCTTATTTGTCTTAATATCCAGTTTTAATATTCCTGGATAAGTAAATGGAATTATAAATATATTCTCTCTCCAGCATACTGCCGCAACAAACTTAAAAGCTTCTTTATAAAATGAATATTCAGAGAATGGTAATGGTATGGATAATTGTTTTATCGTTTTCTGTTCGACATTATAAATGGAGATATATTTCCCGGACATTGGAATGAAATAGATTTTTGAATTGCAATGCAATGCTGAACTGTATAAGCGTTTGCCATTTGCATTTTCATTAGGAAATAACATCATGTATTTGCATTTTTGATTTTCCAGATCAATCTCATATAATCCGTTGAATGCAAATGCAGATGCATATCCTGTCCCATTTTCGGTAAATGTGATTGCTTCAAATTCTACTATAGATTTTTCTTTCATAATTTTTTACACCACCCTATTATCTCCTTTAAATAACAACAACCTCCGATCCGATAGTACCTGAGTTTTGCTTTTATAAAGTAAGGCATATTGGTTACTCTGTCGAGTAATGCGAAACTGCATCCAAACGGCAGTTCCGCTTCGCTCCTTCATACATCACAGCTCGTGTTCTGAAGGTCTTGGCGCACCCAATTCACGAAAACCGCTATTCCAGCGCCGTTGCTTTTTTTATTTTCATAAAATATTCCACAGTCCGAAAAACTCTTCGGTAAAATCCCGGTTTCAAACAAAATTCATCTATGAAATATTTTTAATGAACTACAGGAGTGTACTGTTGTTCCAATCTGCCTCGATTTATTGCATTTTTTGCAGCATTGGTTTTTTTATCATCTTCATATCCGCAGCTTTTGCATATAAAAATATCTTTTTGATATTTTCCCTGTGTGCCGCATCTACTACATTCCGTGCTGATTGCTTTTCCTGTTACTTCTATATATTTAATAGAGTTTTCCAGACATTTTTGTTTGATCCTGTCTTTCACAAATCCCTTTTTCCATACGTTTACGGAATAATTCACTTTCTTATCATAACCTTTTGTATTATTCCGGGGAAATTTAGGCAGATAGACAGCCTCTGGTTTCTCTTCGGCAATCATACGGTTAATCTCCTGATTGACATATGTTTCAAGCCGTGCGTCCAGTTTCGCTTTGTGCGCTTTATATTTCTTGCGGCCTGCATTGTTCTTTTTTTCTTTTCGATATGTTTGATCAGAAGCTTTCACATATTCCACCAGTTCTTGCTGGATCTGGCCAAAACATTCTCCATAAATATTTCCGGTATCCGTCGTGATCATATGCCACATCCCCAGTGAAACTCCTGTCTCGTTTGTATAGTCCTTGTGACTTCTAATTTTCTGCTCGATGGGAACTGCTATTTCTATACCGCATTTCTCTGGTTTTAACCGGATATAAAGTTGCCTGTCATACGCATTGTTGTCTGTAAGAGAAATAAACATCCGTTTTCTGCTCTCTTTTGTAGAAAGAAAGATCCCTTGTTCTTTCCCGCATGTTCCATAGCGGTATGCACGTTCCGTAAGCGAAAAACCATCCGCTTTGTCGGTTTGAAGTCTTTGTAGTTTTTTTCGTACCTGGCGGCAAAGATATTTATTCAATTTCTCTATAGAAGAAGAACCGCCTAAAGCCGCCATAATGTGATCATATGTTTCCTCCATCTTTTCCGGTATGGCTATTTTTTTCCATTTAAAACATGATCGAAGCATCCACTTGTTTTTATAACAAATCTTAAATAATGTTTTTCCTCTGGAGTAAATCCATTATTTTTGTGAATTGCTGACAAGACGCTGCTTTTTGTATTTGTCCACTGTGTTTTGATATCTCCCAATGCCTCGAAAACAGCGCAGTAAAAATACACAGAAGGAAGCTTAACTTGTTCGCGTATCCCGCTCTTCGTCATTTCATTCTGGACAGTATATCCAGGATAAATTTTCAAAAGACCGCCCACGCCGCTGTATCTCTGGTATGTACAATTTTTTACATAAGCGTAGTCCCTGGCAATTTCTTGCAATTTACACATATCTTCCGTTTGGAGAGGCTTTTTATTATATTGGCGTACCGTCTTATAAATCTTATTCTGTGGCATTCTTTCTTCTTATGGCTCGTCAGGCCGGCAAATTTTAATCTTTAAAATTTTTCGCAGATTTTCTTAATCTGCGAAAAATAAGAAAAAAGAGCTGATATCAGCTCTTTTTTCTTTGATTCTATGATAAAATGATGCACGCTTTTTTCTTATCGGGATTCTCCCATAAAGAACAGCGCAATCGTCCCTGGGCCGGAATGGGCTCCGATGGTAGGTCCGATATGATTGATCATAAAGGTACTGATCCCAAAACGTTTCTGAATCTCGTCTCTCACGAACTCTGCGTCTTCCAGAGCATCTCCATGGCTGATAAATATAATGTCATTGGAATCCCTGTATTTTCCCATCTTCTCTTCCATATAATCTACAAGGGTATTCAGCGATTTTTTTCTTCCTCTCACCTTTTGAATAGGAATCAGATGTCCTTCATCGTCTACATGAAGAATAGGTTTAATACCCACAACGCTTCCGATCACTGCCGCTGTCCGGCTCACTCTTCCGCCTCTATACAAATGATTCAGATCGTCCACGGTAAATATATGTATCAGGCGGGGGATGTTTTCCTTCACCCAAGCAGCAGTTTCCTCCATGCTTTTTCCTGCTTTCTGCATCTGTACGGCCTTGTGAACCAACAGCCCTTCGCCCATAGATGCGCACCTGCTGTCAATAATCTCTATCTTACAGTCAGGATGAGCTTCCATTGCCATGTCCGCAGCGATACAGGCGCTTCCATAACTACCGCTTAAACCGGAAGAAAAAGACAAATAGAGCAGATGATCGCTCTCTTTTAAATATTCTTCAAAATATTCCCTGCATTCCTCAGGATTTACCTGAGACGTCGTCGGCATGTGACCCTCTCTCATCAGGGCATAGAATTTTTTCCAGTCCAATTCTTTTCCTTTGGTATAAGTTTCCCCTTTTATGGTGTAATTAAAAACCATTAATCCAAGGCGGTTCTCATTTATATAATTTAAGGGCAGGTCTGCAGTCGTGTTCGTAATTATTTTAAAATCAGACAAAATAGTCTCCTCCTTATAAAGCCTCTTGGCAAAGATAACCTTTCAGATTAAAATATCACGTTTATTGTATCACTCCTTCCAAAAAAATTCAAATTATTCTTTTTCGGAGCGGGGCAGACGACATCGAACCAATCGGCGCAACAGTTGTTTCGGCCGAAAAGGCACCAATGGATAGACATAACTTTTTCCCGATACTGTCCTGTTGGAAATAACGGCAATTACGAAAAAAGCTACCGCCGCAAGAAATCCATAAAAACCAAAAATCTGAGTCAGAACCAGATTGATGATTCGCATAAATTTTATGGCATAACTCAATTCATAGTTTTGTTGTGTATAGCTTGCAATCGCCACAAAAGCCATGTAAAGCATGACTTCAGGACTAAACCATCCGCTGTTGACGGAAAACTCGCCGAGTACGAGGGCTGCCATGACGCTGAGAGGCGTACTTAGCATATTCGGAGTATTGACTGCCGCCAGCCGCAGACCATCTATCGCAAGCTCTAAAAGAAGAAATTGCCATAAAAGCGGAATATTGGGCGATTCTTTTACCATAATGAACTGAAAGCTCTCCGGTATCCATTCGGGATGCTGCATAAGAAGAAGGAAGGTGGGAGTTACAAAATAAGTCATCAAAGAGATCAGGAAACGTGACATCCTGAGGTAAGTTCCCGTGAT
>Ga0137308_102395_pt1 | contig 12692 bp, 10 predicted proteins | sample Inofrocosms_June_FD_97181 | JGI IMG/M metagenome (GOLD analysis project Ga0137308, IMG submission 97181) | Mouse cecal microbial communities from Vienna, Austria - N-Acetylneuraminic and N-Acetylglucosamine D2O microcosms_June | ecosystem: Host-associated > Mammals > Digestive system > Large...
TGGTTTTTCAAAGAACTTGAAACAAGTAACTTCACAAAAAATGGTATAAAATCATAAATTCTGGTATAGCTTTCCTTTTGCTTTTTTTTGTATATTAGATAGTAGAAAAAGAAATGAGCAAGGAGGAGAAAAAATGGCGGCAGCAAATGTAAAAATTCAAAGTAATTCAGGCGGTCGTTGGCGAAAGTGGAAGAATCAACTAGAAGTCCAGAGTATGGTTTGGCCTGGGATCATATTTCTGGTCATATTTTCGTACATACCGATGTATGGCCTGGTAATGGCTTTCAAGGAATATGATTTGATCCATGGACTTAATGGAACAGATTGGGTGGGATTCAAGTATTTTATTGAGTTTTTTACAGATCCTAATTTTGTAAATGTCATGCGAAATACGCTTCTGCTGAATCTGTTGGCATTGCTCTTTGGATTTCCGATTCCGATTTTACTGGCGGTGTTTATTTGTGAACTGAAATCAGACAAATTTAGAAAGGTGGTGCAGACGGCATCTTATCTTCCGTACTTTCTTTCATGGGTTATCTTTGGAGGGATCATAATGGAAATGTTGTCATCAAACGGAATGATCAGCTATATTGGACAGGCATTGGGAATTATTGATGATCCTGTAAACTTTATGGCGGACCAGGGGAAGTTTTATTTTGTGTATGTAGTCGTATCCGTAATCAAAACGGCAGGATTTAATTCGATCCTATATATTGCGGCGATTATGGGGATTGATCAGGAGATGTTTGAGGCGGCTGAGATGGATGGTGCCGGGCGCTTTAAGAAGATTACGCACCTGGTTCTTCCAAGTATTATGGGAACAATCGTAATCATGCTGATCTTCCAGATTTCCTCGATCCTGAATACAGGGATTGAGCAGATGTTCGTATTGCAGAACAGCATTAACCTTCCGGTAAGTGAAACGATAGATACTTATGTCTACAAAGTTGGATTGGCACAGTCGCGGTTTTCTTATGCGACAGCAGTGGGATTGTTTAAATCTGTCATTTCGGTTATTCTGCTTTTGATTGCGAATAAAGCATCAAAAACAATTACAGAGCAGGGATTATTCTAAAGAAAATTATGAAAGGAAAATACAATGAAAAGAAAAAGGATAAAAATATTTGATACCGTAAATGTCGCAGTGATGTGCCTGGTTATTGTTATCATGATATTTCCACTTTGGTATACGATTGTAGGTGCGTTCAACGAAGGATATGATTACATGAGAGGCGGTGTATATTTCTGGCCGAGAAAATTTACACTTGCGAATTTTCAGGCGGTTTTTCTGGAGGATACGCTCCTTCAGGCGTTTCTGATTACGATAGCTAAGACAGTGATCGGTACGGTTACAAGTCTATTTTTTACAGCATGGGTTTCTTACGGTTTGACCAGGCCAAATTTGAAAGGAAAGAAATTCTATATACCGTTTATGATGTTTACCATGTATTTTTCCGGAGGAATGATACCAACGTTTATTTTGGTAAAGGATCTTGGATTATTTGACAGCTTCTGGGTATATATCATACCATCCCTGTTTTCTGTATGGAATATGGTGATTATGCAGTCATTCATAAGGGAGCTTCCCCAGGCATTGATTGAATCAGCTAAAATAGACGGAGCGAGTGAATATCAGGTATTCTTTCGGATTGTACTGCCGATGCTGAAGCCGGTTATGGCAGCAGTGGCTATGTTTACAATTGTAAATCAGTGGAACTCATATTTTGATGCTATGATGTATACAAATGATGTAAGTTTGCAGCCAGTTCAGCTATTCCTACAGAAAATGATCAACGACGCGTCGGCGTCCGCTTCGATAGGAAGCCAGGCGGCAAGCGCGATTCCAGAGGCGGCGAAGACAATTACGCCGCAGGCGATTAAATTTGCAGCTATGACAGTAACAGCTGTTCCAATTGTGTGCATTTATCCGTTCCTGCAGAAATATTTCGTAAAAGGTATGACTATCGGAGCGGTGAAAGGTTAAAGGGCAGAGAAGATTAAAATGAAAACAGAGAGATGAAGGAGGAAAATAATATGCCGATGCTGGATATGCCAATAGAGCAGTTGAGAGAATATAAGGGAACAAATCCAAGACCAGAGGATTTTGATTCATATTGGGAGAAAGCAATACGGGAGATGAAAAATGTGGAGCCGGATGTGGAACTGATTCCGTCAGAGTTTCAGACGTGGTATGCAGACTGTTATGATATGTATTTTACAGGGGTCAGAAACGCAAGGATTTATACAAAACTAATCATACCGAAAAACCGTAAAAAGAAAATGCCGGCGGTTCTGATGTTTCACGGATACACGGATAGTTCCAGAAGCTGGAATGACAAGCTTAGTTATGCGGCAGCAGGTTTTGTAGTAGCGGCTATGGACTGCCGCGGTCAGGGGGGACGCTCGGAGGATACGGGCGGTGTAAAAGGAACAACAGTAAACGGACATGTGATCCGTGGGCTGGACGGAGATGCACAGGATCTTTTAATGAGGCATATGTTTCTGGATACAGCACAGCTTGCAGGACTGATTATGGATATGCCGGAGGTTGATGAGACGAGAGTCGGGGTATACGGTGGCTCCCAGGGTGGCGGATTATCTGTTGCCTGTGCGGCGCTTGAACCACGCATCTGCAAAACGGCCGTTCAATATCCGTTTTTAAGTGATTATAAAAGGGTATGGGATATGGATCTTGCAGAAAATGCTTATGCGGAACTCCGGACTTATTTCCGGCAGTTTGATCCGCTGCACCTGCGGGAAAAGGAGATTTTCCAGAAGCTGGGGTATCTGGATGTGCAGAATCTGGCGCCGCGGATTCGTGGGGAAGTGCTTCAGGCAGTGTCTATGATGGATAATATATGCCCTCCGTCCACACAGTTTGCAGTGTATAACAAACTTCAGGCAAAAAAGGAATCTGTAATCTATTATGATTTTGGCCATGAGGATCTGCCGGGATATTGCGACAGGGTATACCAGTTTATGTCAGAATGGCTGACAGAGGAGGAAAAGCAGATATGAGGAAAATAAAAAGAGCAGGGGCAGTATTGCTTGCGGTGGTCATGACGGTATGTATGCTGAGCGGCTGTTATGGAGGGATTGCCGAAAAGAGGGCATCGGAAAAAACAGAACCGCTTACATTTTCCAAAGCATCCATAGAAGACGGAAACAGCTGGGAGACAGACCAGACACCGATTACGATAGAATGGTTTGTGTGCTATGACTGGTTTGGAAAGTCATTTTCACCGGAAACAAATTTGGCAGATAAGAAGATTCTAGATGCAACGGGAATTACAATTAAGTTTACTTCAGGAGATCTTGATAAGCTGAATCTTCTGATTACGACAGACTCGCTGCCGGATGTGATAACGATGGATGCCACGGCGTCTCAGAGAAAGCTTTTGGAGGACAATGGACTGCTCTATCCGCTGGACGAGCTTGAAAAAGACTATGCTCCGGATCTGAATGTACCGGAATCCATGAAGCAGTGGTATCAGAATGACGATGGACACTGGTATTCACTGGCGTCATATTTTACGAGCGATGAGCGGTGTAACAGTGATTTCGGGGGTTACCGGGTATCGCATGCGCATAATTTCGTACGGACGGATCTTCTGGAACAGATTGGAGGAACGCTGGAAGACTTGCAGACAAAGGAAGGTTTCCTGAATATACTCCGCAAGGTGAAGGAAGAGAAGCTGACATATGACGGACAGAAAGTCGTTCCTTTTATGGGGCATTATGCACCATATCTGGCACAGCAATTCGGGATGTGTCTGGAGGATGAAAACGGCGATCTGGTGAATGAGAAGCGGACGCCGGAATTCCTGGAAGCAATGCTTTTCTATAATACGCTCTATAGAGAGGGACTGATGACAGACGAAGACTTTACTATGGATGCACAGCAGAGAGATACAAAGATTGCGTCCGGCGCAGTGTTTGCGGCGGCAGGTCTGCCGGTGGTGCAGACGGCAAGAGAATCTCTCTATAGTTTTGATCCGGAGGCGCTGATGCTTTACTGTGGTCATACGTCCGGAGAAGAAGGGAAGGAGCCGGCTCTGTTATCTGCCGCATCGGCCGGATGGACGTCCACCATGATCACGAGAAATGCAGAGAACCCACACCGGATTGCCCAGCTCTTTTCCTTCCTGACAACAGAGGAAATGACACTGGACGCGCAATATGGTACCGATACTTATGATATCATAGACGGGGCTGTGACCAAGCGTAAAGATGTGAATCAGGAATTTTCAGAAAATTACCAGGCGGCCGCTGCAAAATATAATCTGGACATGAGTTTTATGATCGACTGGTCTATAATACAAAAATACCAGGCTGTGCCGGAGGATCCGTTGGACGAGGATGAACTGAAGATGAATAAAGATCCGGATGTAAATATCATAGACGATAAGTGTTTTACAAATGTGAATCCAGAAGCAAATTCAGATCTGGCAGGCATAAAAACAAAAATTGATAATTATTGGCAGCAGGCGGAGCCAGAGATTATTATGGCTGAATCGGAGGAGGAATGTATCAGGAAATTTGAAGAGGCGATTGCCCGGATGGACTCTATGGGTATGAAAGAGTTGGATGCTTATCAGAATGAACGATTCCATGAGAACAAGGATAATCTGGGGCTTGACAGGGCCTGGACAGCCGATTAGCATAAAAGAGGCAGGCACTTTGCAAGTGGAAGGTGTCTGCCTTCTGTGCTTTAAAGTAGAACCTTGGGTCGGGAAAGGTGAGATTCGGCCTTAGGTTCTTGAGACAGTGGGATCCAAAAAGATACGCAGCAGCCTATGGGTGAGTTCTGCTTTATATGCAGACAGGAAGCAGACCCATAAAAGAGTCTCAGACGATGGTTGATGTTATTGAGTCCTATGGAAGAGCTGGAATCATCATAATTCGTCTGATCGTTGAAATAAGCGTTAAGTTCTGCTGCTTTTTCTTCTGGTATACCTGTGCCGTTATCATAGACGGAGAAAAGGATACCCAAGTCGGATGGAGCAGCGGAGACAGAAATGCGCAGAGGATATCCAGCATTCGGCATGCCGTGTACGATACTGTTTTCTGCAAGGGGCTGCAGAAGAAACCGGACAATCTCTATGGACAAAAGCATTGGCGGAACCGCAAATTCTGCGCTGATATTCGGGTAACGCAGTTTCTGCAGGGTAATATAGCCTGTGACTTGGGAAAGTTCTTCCTGAAGAGCTGCATAAGGGCTGTTCGTCCGTATGTTATACCGGAGCATGCCGGCAAAAGAACTCATGGCATCCGATTCTTCATAATGCCCGTATAATTCCATCTGGGAAGAGAAGATTTCCATAGTGTTATAGATGAAATGCGGATTAATCTGATTCTGAAGAATCTGGATCTGGGTTTGTTTCTGCGCAGTTTCCTGTTCTATGATTCTGGAGATCAACGCAGATATTTTATCTAAAAGGCGGTTGATATATCTGGAGATAAAGGAAAATTCGTCATTGCTCGCCTCGTCAAACCGGAACTCCATATTCTGTTCCAGGGAAATTTCCATCTGAGACAGGTAATAGCTGGTTTTACGGAAACCGGCCTGCTGCTGGCGGTAAAAAGCAGTCATGCATGCCGCAATCAAGCCGATGGCTGCCAGAAGGAAAAAGCGGAACAGGGTATAGACCGGAGGAACTTCATCAATAAAGTAAAATGTCAGGGGGATATCATCCGGCTGCCAGCACTCATACAGAAGACCGGGGGTATTGAGTGTCTCTGATGAATTATCCAGACTGGTCTTTGAAGAAAGATTGATAAGCAGTGTACGGTCGTAACTTAGAATCTGGCGCAGCGGAAAAGAACCCCAAAGAAGTTCTTTTGGAATGCGCACGGACGCAATACCAAGAAAAGAGCCGGAAATGGAATATAATTTTTTCATCTCCATAAGGGTATCCTCAAGGTAGATGATATCAGTATCAGAAGAACTGTCGGCAAACTGCTTAACGGCAGAATCAGAGGCAACATCCTTGAGTTGGTAAAAATACCCATACCCTTCTGGAATGGAAGTATTGGTCATATAAATCTTAACGTATGAATGGAAATCAATTCCGGCGCATGCAGCAATAAAAGATCGGATATCTGTATGATAATAAGCGAAGTCATCCCCCGGCGTATAAGTCTTTTCAAGAAATTCAAGCAGAAGTTGGCTGGAGGCGAGACTCCGGACGATGGAATCTGAACGGGACAGCGCATTTTCGGCCTGACTGACGGCCTGCTGACCTGCCTTGTGAAGATCGTTTTTGCTGGCTGACCGTATACTTTTCTCCATTACAACAGAGAAGTACAGAGTCAGAATGGCCAAGATGAGTAAAATCAAGTAAGAGAGATGTAAAAATTTCCGGATGAAGATAAATGGCTTAAACGGCATGGCAGGGATACTTCCTTCCTTATAGGTTTATTCTATTATAACATAGTTTGAAGAAGAAAAAACAGAGGGTTTGAGATATGGAAATCATAAAAATTCTTGTCGTTGACGATGAAAGTATCATTCGAAGAAATATTATTTCTAAAATTGAAAGAATGCAGCATTCTGTAAAGTATGAGATTTTTGAAGCGGGAAATACGGCACAGGCAGAGCAGATTTTTGATGAGATTTCCCCAGATGTCGTCATTACGGATGTCTGTATGCCGAAAAAGAACGGCATGCAGCTTGTAAAGTATATCCGCAGCATAAGCAGTTCCTGTCGTATTTTTGTGTTGAGTGGATATGATGATTTTTCTTATGTCAGGGAGGGATTCTTATTGGGGATAGACGATTATCTGTTGAAACCTCTTAGCTTTTCCGAACTGGATGGGATGCTTCGCCGTTACTGCGTTACAGAAAAAGGGAAGAAAAAAGAAGAAGATAATACGCCAGGGGTAGAAATATACGGAAAGATGAAGCTTGCCATGGAGTTTATCAATAAAAAATATATGCAGAATCCATCCATGCAGGAATGTGCGGATTACAGCGGAATGAGTTACAGCTATTTTAGCAAGGTATTTAAGGATACGTTTAAGACAACGTATTCCCAATATGTGAACGATAAGCGCATGAATGCGGCAAAGGAGCTGCTTGAAAACCCTGCCTGCAAGGTTGGAGAGATTGCGAAGAAGATGGGATTTGAAAATCATAATCATTTTTCAAGAGCTTTTTACAGAACCTTTGGCATGTATCCAAGTGATTATAGGAAAATGAATGGAGGAAAATTATATGGACAAGATTCACATGATTAAAATTGGAAGAAATGGTAAAAAGGAGGAGAAGATGCCTTTTGGATATGAAGGGAAGGAAAACAGGAAGTTGGGAATGACGTCACGCGGCCTGACCAGAGACGGACAGCCCTGGTATCCGGTCATGGGTGAATTTCATTTTTCAAGATTCCGGGATCTGTTCTGGAAGGATGAGATATATAAAATGAAAGCAGGTGGGATACAGATTCTGGCAACCTATGTATTCTGGATACACCATGAAGAAAAGCGCGGGGAATGGGATTTTACCGGATCAAGGGATTTAAGGAAATTTTTAAAAACTGTAGAGGAATGCGGAGTGCCGGTACTCCTTCGTATTGGTCCGTGGAGCCATGGGGAGTGCAGGAACGGCGGATTCCCGGACTGGCTGCTTGGGGAAGAGGGCATACAGGTGCGGACAGACCAGGAGTTGTACCTATCCTATGTGAAGATTTTTTTTGACAAGCTGTATGAGCAGGCAAAAGGGCTTCTGTGGAAGCAGGGTGGCCCGGTGATCGGGATACAGATTGAGAATGAATATGGACACTGCGGCGGGCTGACGGGGGAAGCGGGGATAAAGCATATGTGCAGGATTAAGAAGCTGGCAAAAGAAGCAGGTTTTGACGTCCCTTATTATACGGCTACTGGATGGGGCGGCGGGATTGTTCCTGAAGGCGAGACGATCCCTGTTCTGGGAGGGTACTGCGACGCCCCATGGGAACAGCATATCCATGAGATGCCTGCTAATGCCAATTATGTGTTTTCTAATAACAGGGATGACGGCAACATTGGTTCGGATCTTCAGCGTGAGCGTGAGCAGAATTTTACATATGACGTGGAAAGATATCCTTTTTTTACGGCGGAGCTTGGAGGAGGGATGCAGCCCACGGGACACCGGAGACCTATCGCCAATAAGAAGGATATTGCTGCAATGACACTGTGTAAGCTAGGGAGTGGGGCCAATCTTCTGGGGTATTATATGTACCATGGAGGTACGAATCCTAAAGGGCGGTATTCTACGCTCCAGGAATCGAAGGAAACTGGATATTTGAATGACCTGCCGGCGCTTTCTTATGATTTTCAGGCGCCGATCGGGGAGTTCGGGAGACTGCAGGAGAGTTTTTACCACCTTCGTCCATGGCACTTATTTCTGGCGGAATTCGGTGGCCGGATGGTGAAAACAGAAACGATATTTCCAGAGTGGAACAGCGAAGAACCAGATGACCTTGAGCATCTTAGGGTGGCGGTAAGAAATGATTTTGAGTCGGGCAGCGGATTTTTATTCATCAATGCATATCAGAGACACAGGAAGATGCAGGAGCATCCGGATACGGAGATCGGCATCGAGATGAATGGAAAGAAGATTATATTTCCATCGTTCTCTGTCCGAAACGGCAGCTATGGTTGCTATCCCTATCATCTGGAATGGGGCAAGGTACAGATAGAGTCGACCAATGCCCAGCTTCTTTGCACATTGGGGGATAAACTGGTATTTTATGCGGATGGATCTGCACAATACAAGATGCAGGGTAGTACGGAGGATATTATTACGATTACCCAAAGTCAGGCGGAACATGCATGGAAGATTGGGGAATTGTTGTATATTGCGGACGGATGTATCTGCGAAGGTGAGAATGGATATGAACTGCTTACATACGGCAATACCGGGAAGCTGCTCTGCTTGCCGTCCGGGCAGGAGACCACGTATGAATGCAGTGAAAGAAATGCCGAAGTGTCAGTTCTGGATACGGTGCGGGAAGATGGATATACGGAATATAGACTGGTGTTCTCGTATGCTGATGGGGACTGGCCGGAGAATTACTGGCTTAGGATTGATTTCGACGGAGACCGGGCGGAATGCCTGATTGGCAAAGAACTAGAGGCAGACTGGTTTTATACAGGAAAAACCTGGTATATCGGTCTTAGATATTTTGATTGGCCAAAAGAGGCCGTGATACGGATCTATGACGTAAAGGAAGAGGTGTACGTGGAAAAAATCTGTGAGGAGAACTGTCGGATCCATCGTATGGATATACAGACAGAATACCGGATTGGTTTAGGAGAGTTGTAGATGGACTGGACGAAAAAATATAAGAAGGCGGTCACCTTCAGCTATGATGACGGAAATGAACAGGATCAAAGGCTTGCAGCCTTGTTTGGAAAATATCGGGTTAAGGCCGCCTTTAATTTGAATAGTGGAATGGATGAGAGTACCGGTACTTGGGTTTGTGAAGGGCTTGCGGTCCGGCATCTGAACCCACGGCAGTGGCCCACGGTCTATAAGGGGCAGGAGTGTGCGGTGCATACGGTACATCATCCGAATTTGTATGAGATGGAGGATTCGGATAGAATCCGTATGGAGATTCGTGAAGATAAAGCTGCCATTGAAAGGATTGTTGGGCAGCAGGTATACGGAATGGCATATCCGTTCGGCGGACATACGAAGAACGTACGGCAGATTGCGGCAGAAGAGGGAATATATTATGCAAGAACTACGGTAAGCAGTTATGGATTCGATATGCCGGAGCGGCTGTTGGAACTGCCTCCGACCTGCCACCATGACGATCCGGCGCTTTTTGAACTTGCAGAGGAGTTTATCAGAAGAAATGATGGCAGATATCAGATTTTTTACATTTGGGGACACAGTTATGAGTTTGACGTACATGAAAATTGGGAACGGTTTGAACGGTTTCTTAAAATGGTCAGCGGGAGAAAAGATGTTTACTATGGAACCAATTCACAGGTGTTGCGTCCATGCTGGGAAATGGGGGTAAAGGTATGATTGGGTTGGCAGATATATTTACAGATCATATGATTTTTCAAAGGAATATGGAAATCCTTATCTGGGGAACATCTGACAGAGAGCAGGAGATTACGGCTAAATTTGACGGAGAAAGTCAGACGGTGCGGGCAGGACAGGGATATTGGGAAGTATTATTTTCGCCTCGCGAGGCGGGTGGGCCTTTCCGGCTGGATGTCTATGGGGAGAGAGTCCAGATACGCAGGGAAGATATCTATACGGGCGAAGTATGGATCGCAGCCGGACAGTCAAACATGGCGCTCCCTCTTTCAGAATGCAACGGGGGAGGTGAAGAACTAAATGCGGCAACGGACGGACTGCTGCGTTTTTATATTCAACCGGGAATTTCGGATACCGGAGAAAAGGAATCGCCGGGGCTGTGGAGAGCATGCACCGCCGGGGAATTCGGATCAATATCCGGAACGGCCTATTTTTGCGCACAGAGACTTAGGGCAGAACTGCGTATGCCTGTAGGGATTATCATGTGTTGCCATCCGGGCACGGCGATTGCCTGTTGGATGAATGAAAAAGGATCAGAGTTGCCGGAAGAAACAAGGGAAGAAAGACGCCGTAGTTATGAGCAATTCTGGGAAGCTAAGAGAAACGGCAGTAATGTGTGGCCTCCGCCGGTATGGGAGGGTTCTCCGTTCTGGCCGGGGAGCCTGTACCGATGTATGGTACGGGCAATTGCGCCTTATCGTGCCAGAGGAGTTTTATATTATCAGGGGGAAGAGGACTGCCGGGCTCCGGAGGGGTATAGCGAAAAAATGTGTACACTGGTCCAGGAGTGGAGAAATATCTGGCGGCAGGAGAATCTATATTTTGTAATGGCCCAGCTTCCCATGTATGGCGGAGAGGAGTATGAAGAAGAAAGTTGGGCGAGGTTAAGAGAGCAGCAAGAGCAGGCGGCAGAGCATATAAAGGATATGCTGATGGTTATTTTGATTGATTGCGGGGAAAAGGATAATATCCATCCAACGGATAAAAAAACACCGGGTGTAAGGATGGCATTGCGCTGTCTGGAAGGAGTATATGGAAAGGGGAAACTGACGGGCGGTCCGCGTCTTGCATCGGCTCTTCTGTTGGAAGGAGGGCATGTCCATATAAAATTTCTTGGCGGGAACGGAGGTCTCTGTTCCGTTGATACAGGAGAAGGAACGCTTCTGGAACTATCTGGAAAAGATGGTAAATATGTGCCGGCAGAGATGGAAATACATGGAGATGAGTTAGAAGTATGGAATGAGAGCCTTTCGGATCCGGTTCGTGTCCGATATGCATTTAGAAATTATGGAAAGGCCCACCTATATGATGAGGATGGTTTTCCGGTCGCGCCATTTCAAAGTGACTTGGGACCTTGTTTAATGACATAATCAGGACTTATTTAAAATTATTATTCTGGTATCTGTTTTTTTAAAATTGTATTATTTAGCTATAAAGATTGGAGTATCAAAAGGTCTGAATTTTCCTTACAGTCAAATTATTTAACCTTGTGTCACAATATCTAGCAACGATATGCCGAAAGGAATCTTTTGATACCCTAATCTTTAGCAATGTGTAAATTCTAAATATACTATCGAAATATTTGTTCTTACGTCCGTTGGGCATCTGTCCATATGGGCGTTTTTTATATATTTGAAAGTTTTTAAAAAATTTTCTTTCAGACCCGAACATTCGCGTTGTCCCATTCGGGCTATTGAATGAAAGGGAAAATAAAAATCCTTCCGGAAACCGGCAGGACGGGAAGGAGGTGAACTCGAATGAGGAAATCTTCTTCCTATGATGAAATGGGAGTTCGGAAACAATTTGACCGGATATACAAACTGGCATTAAAAGGCGAAAAGATAGACTACTGCAGACATATCGCTTACAGGCAGAAGCATGAAGTGATGCTGTCGGAATTGTCAGAGAAAGGGAAATGCGGTCACGAGTGGATAGCCACTATAAAAAGCAGAGCAATCAGCAATACAGGTTGCCCCTACTGCTCCCATAATAAAATCTTGGAGGGATACAATGACCTTGCTTCTCAAATGCCGCAGGTGGCGGCTGAGTGGTCTGAAAAGAATTATCCCTTAATGTCCAATCAGGTTACGGTGTTTGCCAATCGAAAGGTATGGTGGAGGTGTAGCAAATGTGGCTATGAGTGGAACACTCTTATATCTATCCGTTCAGGAGGAAGCGGTTGTCTTTGTTGCAGCGGATTGGTCTTGGTAAAGGGGGTTAATGATTTTGCTACAACACATCCGCAGCTTGCTGCTGAATGGTCAGAAAGATTTTCCGGTATGTGACAGAAGGCACATTCGACAGCTATTCATGGCAGTTGATCGAAAATAAGCAGAAGTTCATCGGGCAGATCATGACGAGCAAATCCCCGGTGCGTAGCTGTGAGGACGTGGACGAGGCGGCGCTCACTTATGCGGAGGTGAAAGCCCTGGCTACCGGGAACCCGTACATTAAAAAAAGATGGATCTCGACATTCAGGTGTCAAAGCTGAAGCTGATGAAGGCGAACCATACAAGCCAGAAATATAAACTTGAGGATAATATCGCAAAGCACTATCCGCAGCAGATCGCCATCCTGAAGGAGAGGATAGAGGGCATGGAGTACCACGCCCTGGAATCCATGCCGAAGCAGCTTTCCGAAGCGCAGACGAAACTGGAAA
>Ga0137308_102397_pt1 | contig 12692 bp, 8 predicted proteins | sample Inofrocosms_June_FD_97181 | JGI IMG/M metagenome (GOLD analysis project Ga0137308, IMG submission 97181) | Mouse cecal microbial communities from Vienna, Austria - N-Acetylneuraminic and N-Acetylglucosamine D2O microcosms_June | ecosystem: Host-associated > Mammals > Digestive system > Large...
AGGTCTATTAAAGTTACCCTTCTTCAAGAAAATCTTTTTTATTTTCCTCTTGACATTTCACCAAATTGCTTTATCTTTTATATAAGCATCTCTGCCTTGTAACTGTATCATAACAGAATGCGTTCCCTGAAATATACTAAAAGAAATATAAAAATGTCAAAATCATGACCTATTCCGAACCGGCTTGTAAAACCAATCCAGACTTTTATTTAAGAAAGATCTAAAATAATCTCCGTATGCTCCTTCATCAACGTTTCCGGTACATAATTGCCTTCCAGCGCAGCCCCGTTAACCGTCAGCTTTTTGCATCCAGACTGCTGGTGTGCACAATTACGGACGACAATATGCAGATGCTTTCCCCGGAAGTCTTTTTCGATTTCAAAGCTTTCCCAATCCGAAGGAATCGCAGGCTCTATTTTCAGCCCGTTAAAATCCGGGCGCATCCCCAAAATGCCCTCCACACATCCTGTCATAACGGTAGACGCTGTGCCTGTCAGCCAGTGCACATGAGAGCGCCCAAAATGCGGACTGTCCGCCCCTTCTGTAAACTGCCCGTAACAATACGGCTCCAGCTTTCTGATTTCAGCCTTGTCATTTTGTGCCGACGGCGCATTTTCCATAAAATACTGAAACGCGCGATCACCATGTCCGCAATATGCTTCCGCAAGAATCAGCCAGCCCTGGGACTGTGAAAATATACCGGCATTTTCTTTTGTCCCCGCATTATAAATAACCGCCAGCGCCCCGTCAAAAGCGTGCATATGATAAGGCGGCGTCATCAGCATTGCCCCGTACTGTGTATTCAGCTTTTCATATACCGCGTCCAGTGCCAGCTCTGACTGCTTACTGTCCGCCAGACCGCTGATTACGCCCCAGCTCTGCGGATTCAGCCACAGATTTGCTTCTGGATCTGTCCTTTTTCCGATAACCTCTCCCTGTTCGGTAAATCCACGCACAAACCGGTCCTGATCCCAGCATTGGCTCTGAATGGCAGCGCCAAGCTTTTCCTGTACACCGTCCAGATACGCAATGTAATCCGTATCGTTACGCTGCCGCGCAAATTTTCTTAAAATCGTCATAGCATAATACAGTTGGAACGCAACAAAGGTAGATTCACCGTCTTTTCCAAGCCGCAGGCAGTCGTTCCAGTCGGCATACAGTCCTGCCGGCATCCCATGTCTGCCCAAATGGTTCATAGAAAAATCCACAGCCTGCTTTAAATGCCCATAAACCGTATCTTCGCCTTTATCTGCATACGGAATGACTTCATCCATAAAATCCAGCCGCCCGGTTTCCGTTATATATTTGTAAATTGTCGGAAACAGCCACAGCGCGTCATCCGCGCGGTACGCCGGATGCCCGGTTTCTTTTACATAAGAAGCGTCTTCCGGCGTATCCTCGTATCCCGGCCGATGCGTAAATTTTACGAGCGGCAGCCCTCCACCATGATGTACCTGCGCAGAAAGCATAAACCGTATCTTTTCCACAGCCATCTCCGGTGCCAGATGGATAATCCCCTGGATATCCTGCACCGTATCCCGATACCCGTATCCGTTTCGCAGCCCACAGTAAAAAAAGGATGCCGCACGCGACCAGATAAAGGTCATAAAACAATTATACGCATTCCATGTATTTATCATTGTATCAAATTCCGGGCTTGGTGTTTTTACCTGAAAACGGGAAAGCTTTTCATGCCAGTAGGACGCCAGTTCCAGCCGCTCCTTTTCACAGATCTGCGACGGCTGCGCATAACGTGCCATAATCTCCTGCGCCTGTGCGTCACTCTTCATGCCAACGATAAACGCAAGCTCTTTTGACTCTCCCGGTGCAAGCTGCAAATGCGCCGCAAGTGCCCCGCAGCTATTTTCATTATAGCCTGTCTCCCCGCATAAAACACCGTCTGCAACGCCTTGCGGATTGCCGTACCCATGGTAGCATCCGAGAAATTTTTCCTTATCCCCGCAGTAGGAAGATACCTTTTCACCTGCCAGCCCGAAAAACCGCTCCGTCATAATTTTGTCATCCACATCTTTGCCTTTTTCCACCCCGTCCAAATTGCCGTGCACTTTCTGGCAGATGCGGTTTTCACGGAACTGCGACCTTGTAATAAACTGTGAGTACTGCAGATTCACCTGATCCTGCTCATAATTGCTGTTATTTGTAAATTCCGCATATCCTGTTACATTCAGATCCTTTGCGGCTGCGGAGCAGTTCGTAATTTTAACCGCCCATACCTCATACTCCTGATGCAGCGGAACATAATACGATACCTCGGAACGCACACCGCCGTATTCGGCAGTCATTTTCGTATAGCCGGTACCATGACGGCATTCACTTTTATACTCTTTTAAGTCCTTGCCTACCGGCTGCCAGGATGCCGACCAGTAATCCTTTGTATCGTTATCCCGGATGTAAATATATCGCCCAGGCTGATCAAACTGGTTAAAAATATATCTGAGTATCCGACCGTTTGCTCCTGATTTTGCAAAGCTGTACCCGCCGGCCTGATTTGAGATCAACGCGCCGTATTCCGGCGATCCAAGATAGTTCGCCCACGGCGCCGGCGTATCCGGCCGGTCTATCACATACTCACGTCTCTCATTATCAAAATATCCAAATCTCATGTCCATTCTCCCTAATTGTTTTTTTATGATACAGGCTTTTCTGTCTTTTCCAGTAAAATCTCATCCAGGCAGATCCGGTGCTTTTGATCAATCTGTTCTCCGTCAACCGCACCCATTGAAATGCTCAGTACAGACTTTACGTCCGTTTCATGTTCCATCTGAAATACGATATCATAAGTCTGATATTCACTTGTAAGCATAACCGTCTTTTCTCCAGAATACGGCGTCCAATTATCATCACTGCTGCCGTCTCGCTGAATCGCAAACATCAGCTTCCTGTCCCTGTCAGATTTTGCCTTTAAGGAAAGCCGGTACCACTGGCCCTTTTCCAGTTCGATATTATTTTGCTTTAGCTGTATCTTCCACGCCGCATCGCCCGTATTCGAAATGCTGAAATCCGCCGCAGAATCTTCATTTAAACTGTCCACTATATAAGAAACATCTGACGCGGTATATGCATAAACTTCATACCCTGAAAATCCTGCACGGAAACTTCCGTTTTTGATCAGGCTGTCTTCTTCGATACGTACATCATCCAGATAATATGTACCAGGCTGCGTAATTTCAAAGACAATCCCCTTTTCCTGTGTTTGCAGCCCGCCTGCCGAAACCGCAAACTTATACTGACATGCCTGTTCCCCTCCTGTCAGCGCCGCATCAAATTCCTGTCCAGCGACTTTTACTTTCAGTGATGTACCGTTTTCGCCCTCGGCAAGAAAACGCATTGCATAATCTCCTTCTGTCAGCGGCAGGCCGTTTTGAACAATCGTAACCGGATTTTCCTTAGATGTACCGGCAGCAGCCGTCACTTTCAGCCTGCGTATATTGTCCTCATTCGTAACCGCCGCTGTTGTTCCCTCATTGCTGTTAATTTCCCAATACCCCAGACGGTCTTTTCCTTCCTGAAAACCTGCGTTGTACACATAATTTCCATCCGCGCGTACGGTTTTTTCCGCCTTATCCAAATCTGTCTGCCCAGTTTTTACAATCGATACGTTCGAAATATGGATATCCGCTGCCGAACCTGCAGCCCCCATATTAAACTCCAGCCGCCCGTTGGCATCGTCTGCGTCTGTCATCGTAAATTCATAAGTATATGTCTTCTTTTGTGTTGTCAGCTCTACAGGCGTATCTTCCAAATACCGTTTATAGCCACGGTCCGGCGCGGAAACACCTGTTTTCATCGTTCTGTTTTCAGCCGCATAAGCGTCAAAGCTGAGACGGTAAGTACCGCCTTTTTTCATCGGAAGACCAGCCTGCACCAACTGTACGCTGTAATCCACCGTACCCTCTTTTGCCGTTTGAATCAAAATCTCGTGATCTTTGACCGAAGCGGATGCCTCGCCTTCCATTGCATTTAAAAAGCTCCAGTCCTGTTCGTCTGACAGACTTTCCGATACCGAAAAATCCCCGTTATTTACATAATTGCCGTCTGCTCCAGGTTCACGCAGCACAACGGTTTTTACCGGCTTTTCCACATTTTCATCATAACTGTCTTTTTGATATACCTTTACTTCGTCAATTAAAAACCGTGCGTCTTCCACATTGGTAGATGCATCTGGATTTCCCGGCCAGTTGCCGCCTACAGCAAGGTTCAAAATAATATAAAACGGCTGGTCAAACGGTGCCGGATATGTAACCTCTCCCTGTCCCTCGGTTGCCGAATACCAGTCATTTTCCGTATGAATCAAATTCCCGTCTACATACCAGCGAATTCTGCCTGGCTCCCATTCCATGCCAAACGTATGATATTCATCCGCAAAGCTGCCAGAATCCAGTGTATATTTCCCCTGGCTTTCGCTGTGCGGATTGCCAAAATGAAGCGTTCCATAAGAAGTATCCGTCTGGCTTCCAAGTACTTCCATAATATCAATCTCTCCGCATCTTGGCCATTGCCCATAAAGATTTTCATTTGCAGGCATCATCCAGAATGCCGGCAGAAACCCCTGCCCTTTCGGAACCTTAAGCTTTGCTTCAAACAGCCCGTATTTAAAATTATGCTTATTCTGCGTATTGACCCTGCCGGACGTATAAGACACTGTTCCGTCCGCTCCTTTTGTTTCAATCGGTTTGATTACAAGCTTGCCATCTTTGACATAAATATTTTCAGACGAATCCGTATACTCCTGCAGCTCGTTGTTCACCCATCCCGGCTCATGCGTTTCAATATTCCAGTCTTCCATTTGCAGGGAATCCCCGTCAAACGTTTCCTGCCAGACCAGATGGTATCCGTCATAGATATTGCTTCCTCCATTGCTTTTAACCGTCACATTTACCTCCTTCGTCCATGTTTTTGCCACGCCTTTGATCTTTACCTTAATTTTTGCTGTTCCAGCCGATACCGCGGTCACTTTACCGCCCTTTACTGTAACAATGTCCGAATCCGAAGAGCTCCATACCACAGAAAGCTTTTTGTTTCCGTTTTTTTCCACAGAAAGCTCTTTGGTCTGCCCTTCCTTTAATACCAGTTCTGTTTTACTTATTTTCGGTGCTTTTACTACCTGGATGGCACATGAATATTTCGCAGCGCCTTTTGTCCATGTGACCGTCGTCTTTCCTGTTTTTTTCGCCGTCACCATGCCGTTATTTTTCACAGAAGCTATCTGCTCGTTGCTTACAGTATAACTACCTGACCGCTCATTTTCCCCGCCGATATCCAAATCCACCTGATCCCCTTTGGACAAAATACATTTTGTCTGTGAAATACCGGATTTTGCGGCATTTGCCGTTACTGTCATAAACGAGGCTGCTATGGCAGCCGTTAAGACAGGCGTGATAACTTGCCAAAATTGTCTTTTCATTCTAAAATCCTCCTATTTTTTAATCTAGCTTACCGTTTTTTTACAAATTTATATACAATACTATGTACAAAAATATCAAATTCATGATATAATGTCATAATCATACTAGAGCGTGTTTGAAAAATGCTTTCTGCCAGATGTATTTCACAATTTGTGGGAGATTTGCGCCAAATGAAGGGCGCATAGCGGGCTATGTAACCTGAATTTGGCGCAAATATCACGCAAAGTGGGGAATGCAGATGGCAGGAATGATTTTTCAAACACGCTCTAATGTTCAGAAAGGAATGAATATGGATCTGCAAAAAGAATGGCAGCAGCAGGAGCTTCTGGCCGCCGAAGACTGCCTTGCGCACCGCCCATTAGAAGAAGAATATGCGTTTTACCATGCCGTCAGCTCCGGCGATATTAATTTTGTACAGGAAAACTGCCTCCAGAATACGTTTGCAAGCCCGAATGGCATGGGCGTACTTTCTCCTGACCCGCTTACTAACATGAGATATCATTTTGTCGTAACGGTCGCGATGATTGTCCGCCACTGCGTGGAGGCTGGTATGGAATTGGAACAGGCGTACCGCCTGAGTGATTTCTATATATTAAAAATGGATGCCTGTACATCCATCCCGGCCATCTGCAAGCTGCATGACAGCATGGTTTTGGATTATACAGGCAAAATGCTGCTCTTGAAAAAAGAAAGTGTGATTTCAAAACCCGTTATCCGCTGTATGGACTATATTTACAGCCACCTGAACAGCCGCCTTACCATCGAAGAGCTTGCAGATTATACAGGCCTGTCCACCAGTTATTTATCACGGCTGTTTAAACAAGAGCTTGGTGTGGCAATCAGCACCTATATCAGCGAAAAAAAGATCGAAAAAGCCCAGCATCTTTTGAAATATTCCGATTACAGTCTGATCGAAATTGCAAATTATCTGGCTTTTTCCTCACAAAGCCATTTTATCCAGACTTTTAAAAAATCGGTCGGTTTGACTCCCAAAAAATACCGTGACAAATTTTACCGTACTTCCTGGTGAAACATATTACTGTGTGCCGCCGCTTGGCTGGCGCCTTCCCAACGTAACCCGGATCTTATGTACGCCGTCCTGGAGTTGTTGGATCCGGCTTCTTTCCATAACCGCAGACGCACCGTTTACAGCCAGGCATGTGCCATCGCAGACAGCGTCGTGTACCTCATATTCCCCATAGGACAGCCTGTGCGGATTATCAAACGTTATCTCAAAGCATTGGCCTGCAAATGTCAGCGCAATACCTGCACAGCCTTGTTCATCAAACTGCCCGCTTAACAGCTTCGGCTGTATGAGAAGATCGCCAATCTCTCCACGCACCCCAAACACTTCCGTTACCATTGTAAGCATATACCAGCTCGCTGCGCCTGTCAGGTAATGGTACATCCCTCTTCCGTCCCGGTTAAAATATTCCGGAATGCCCGGATAGATTTTACTTACCGCAAAGTCCATCGCCGTATCCGCCAGCGTCTGCAGCGCACGAAATCCTTCTTTTACAAATCCTCTTTGATACAACGCATTTGCGTACATTACAGTCATATGCGAAAAGACTGCCCCGTTTTCTTTTTCCCCATAGGCAAACCCAAACATCCTTCCCATATCATATTTTTCTTCGTTGAAATTCGTATTGAGACGGTATCCCCCTGCTTTTGCATCATATAAATACCGATCCGCGCTTTTACAAATTTGCCTTGTCTGCTGGTCGTCCGCGGTTTTGCTCATTACCGCAAACACCTGGCCGGTCAGCATCATCCGCACACCCTGGCCGCAATACCCCTCAACGGCATTTCCATGATTATCGTAGTAGCTGTTAAACCAACCTTCCTGATCCCCTTGTATCCACTCCGTTTTGCGAATATGCTCCTGCATCCATTCTGCTTTATGCCTTAGGTTTTCCGCCAGCTCATTTACATCCACAGACATACGCCTGCCGCTGACCTGGTGGCTGACTGTCTGCACATACTGCCGTAAAAGCTCTTGTTTTACCGAAATACTGTCATAGACCTCTGCTTCATCCTGTAGCAGCACACCCATCTCTTCCATAAACTCTACCTGCTTCCAGCCAAACCGTTCAGACAACTGCATCAGCATCTGCTCCAGATGCATCAGGTTTCCTGCATACGCACACGTAAACGCCACGCTTTCACCACGGTCCGGCGCCATATCCAAAGCATCATTCCAGTCCGCGCCACGCAGGCGAATATGGTTGTGCTCTCCGACCTCATAAAAAGCACACAACATCTGCAGCAGCAAATGCTCCAACACGGTTCCTTCATAAATTTCCCCGTTCTGGTTTTTCTGCCGTACGCCATACGTGCTGTCCCAATGCGTATCCAACCCACAGCCCCGCTTTATCTGCTCGTCTTTAAAATATACAGCCTTTTCCCTTAAAATCTCCACATCCCCGGTCTGGTCTATATAGAGCCGGATCGTCATAAACGGCCATACCCCATGGTCCATCCAGACACGCGCAATGCCATTGCGGTCTGCAATAAATTCCCCTTGCCCGGATCCAATAATCGTAGCATTTGTACCGTCAACGCGTACACCGCCGCAGTTATCCACGATCATCTGACGCACGCCGCCCGGATCCATCATCAGCAGTGACAGGCAGTCCTGCCACAAATCCCGCCAGCCCCGGCCGCCCCGGCCATAATCGTGGTACGGAAGGAACGAGCAGCCATAAATTCTCCTTAACAGCGGCTGGAAGCTTACCCATCTTAAAAACCGGTCAAACGTGCAGCTTCCTGTATGGTAGCGGACATTTACTTTTTCCTGCCAGTACTGCTTCATCTGGCAAAACGCAGCATCTACCTGCTTTGCTGTCCGAAACGCATCCATAATTTCCCCGATTTGTTCCTCCCTGTCCGTAATGCCCATAACGACCGTATATTCAGCTCGTTCTCCTGGCGCAATGCAGATTTCATCAAAACGGATACCACCTACGGCCTCTTTCCCCTCTGTCCGGTATCCGGCAGCTTCGCCGGCAGCATTTTCCCGTATCTTCTGCGGATTTGTATAACTGCCGCCTTCACCGATAAAATCTTCCGTCACCGGATAAAACCCACACGGTTTCTGCCCGTCCGCGCCGGCTGCACATACAAAATAAATCAGCTCATTTTTCCGATGACCACGTTCGTCAAACGACAGTGCCGGGCGGACGTAGACGCCGTCATCCGTCGTCCAAATTCGATGCAGCAGCGATGTCACGTGCCTGTGGTCACGAATATTGTCCGCGCTTCTGCCAAAAATCGGCACAGCCGCCACAGGCGTCAGTGTCAGCGCTTCACTTCCCGTATTGCGCAGCGTAACCCGCATAACCTCCGCCGGATGTTCCAGCGGCACAAAAGACGTCACTTCTGCTTCCAGCGTATGCCGCACAGATTTTCTTGTCACCGTATGCCACATCAGTCCTGCGCGCAGCACACTTGCATCCTGTTTATCTGTAAATTTTCTGCTCTCCTGCTCTGCGGATGCCCCAACGGCAGACCAGCAGCAGCCATCTGCCATCCTGCACCAGAAATTTCTGCCGGAACGGTTATTATGCAGATTTTCCACACTGACTGGCTCCATTAGAAATGCGTTCTGGTTGATCTTTATGTCTCCTCCCAGATTCGGTGTTACCGAGCTTTTTAAACCATCCTCCCCGGCAATCGGAAAATACAGATAACTGTAATTTTCTGGCTGCTCGATAGAAAATGTCCCATCCTGATCTATATAATGTATGCTCTGCATCTAATTCCTCCTTTTTTCTATAACATTTTGTTATTGTATCATTGTTGCAGCAACCCCGGCCGGATCAACGTTTCTGTGAACGATATTGCTATTTTACTCATTTTACGGCGCTACTTCTATCAGATTCCATAGAAAAATATCAGATTGCTGACGCAAACGCCCAAAGCAGTCACATACTCTAATTTCTGCAATGCTGTACTAGTTATACGTTATCTATTCACTATCAATAGAGCAGATCAAAAAAACATATGCCGACATCTGGCAGCTTAATCATTACTCTTGAATTAAGAACAGAGCCTGGAATTATAACAATTATATATTCCAAGCCCTGTGTCCTGATCACATCCTGATACGTAACTGCTCTATTTCCTCATACATTAGTCCTGTATCTTCTGCAATTTCACTAACTGGTCTGTTACGCTTAATAAGCTTCCTTGCAATTTCAAATTTCTCTTCACGTCTTGCTTCCCGTTTTGCTTCTCGTCTTGCATTATACAATGCCTGTGCTTCATCGTGTCTTGCTTTTTCCCGGAGCCGTTCTTTCTCACGGAACTCTGACGAAGCCGTAATCGTATAATAAGCATTGATCGCCTGGCTCATAACTGGCACCTCCATTCCCTTAATCCTTTCCAGTTCTTCTTCCGTATCCGCCTTGAACAGCGAAAGCCACAGCAGCAGCATATCCTCCTGGTTTGCATCATCCGGCAGCTTTGGAAGCTCAAAGAAATGGAACCCCATTTTATCCGACAGCAGTGTATGGCGCGTGGCTTCTAGCGGCTGGAAGAAAGAATGGTATTCTTCACATTCAAACAGTGGAAAATCTATAATACTGATAACGATTGTGCGCGGCAGTGCTGAATAGCCCTGCCCGGTAAGCAGCGCTGATGAAAACTCCCTCGCCCAGTAGTACATAACCCTCTCCGGGTAATCGCCCTCATTGCTGACCTGCACCTCCAGGTCGACCTGCTGGCCGTTCACTGTCATATTGATATCCAGCCTGCAGAACTTGTCGCCAAGGTTTTCCGGCGGCATTTCCGGATTCTTTATGGTAAACGTTTCAATGCTTTCCAGCGGAATCCCGAGAAGTTCTGCAACCAGTTCTTTCAAAAGTTCCGGATACTTTACAAACAGCATCTTGAACAGCGTGTCAGTTTTAAAAGTGTACCGTAGTTTTTTCATGATCTTCCTCCTGTATCTGGCTGTATCTTCTTTGGAACAGGACGACCGCACAGGGTTAGCCATGCACGGCCGCTGCTGTATGACGCTTTTTATATTTTCCATCATACATGCCCGCTCCTGTTACCAGTCATTGTACCATACTTTCCAAAAGGCAGCCACACAAATTTACAAAATTCATGCCCCGGCTTCCGGCCAGCATTTTTTGCCAGCACCCCCGAAAGTTTCCTCAAACCATCTGTCTTTCATAAGGTCTGTCCCATTTGACGCCTCCAGCGCCAGCATAATCGGGTTTGCCTCAAGCGTACTGAAGATAGGGTATTTCTCCTGGTGAAGTAACTGCGCCGCCACTTTCATGCCGCTGTCTCTATACTCATTCAGGGTATCCGCCATGTCTTCCCAGAGGTCCCGGTTCGCCCTTTCCGTAATTGTGCCGTCGTTTTTGACCATCCACTCATGCATCTCCCATATGAAAAGACGCCCGTCAGCCCCCCCCCTGGTACAGATAATTGTCCCTTGTCTTCAGCACTACCCGCTGTATGCCGGAAGACTTCCAGTCCCCGGTTTTTATTTCCTTAAGGACAGCGTCCAGGGCAAAGCAGCCCGCCAGAAGGTTCTGCCTGCCGGCAGTGTACATTCAATCCCGCGGCTCCCATAGAAAGATTTCCAGCCAGCAGTTTTGTATAATTTTTGTAGAACACGGGCGTGCTAAAACTGCCAATTTGATATTACTATAAAAACAAATATGCAATAAAGTTTGTAACATCACAAAAAATATGCTATAATCGATATACGATAAAGGAGTTTTCATATGAGTAATACAAAAATACAGTGGCATCCGGCATTTATTGCCGCCATGAATTTGGAAATGGCTGACTGCCGGGACAGCCTGAGATTCGACAGGGAATATAACCTGAACATGAAGCCGTTGGCCATAGACCTTCTGATCACAAAAAATCAGGCAGACCTGTCCATCAACAATGAAATCGGCTGCATTTTCAGGGGCCATAACATTATAGAATACAAAGACCCTGTTGACAGCCTGAACATAGATGTCTTTTTCAAAGTGGAAGGTTATGCCTGCCTCTATAAATCCTACGGCAAAACGGTTGACGCCATTGCCGAAAACGATATAACCATGACATTTGTCCGTGATAATAAACCGTCCGGTCTGTTTGCGTATTTTCAGGAACACGGTTATCAGGTATCAAGCCCCTTTAAAGGCATCTATTACATCACGGGCAATATACTATTTCCAGCCCAGATTGTCGTTACAAAAGAACTAAAGCCAGAACTGCACGTCTGGCTCAGGGCACTGTCAGGAAAGCTGGAAAAGCAGGATTTACAAAATCTAATGGAGCAAATGCGGCAGCTTACTGGAAAACTGGACAGGGAATATGCAGAAGCTGTTCTTGAAGTAGCATTCAGGGCAAATATTCAGATCTTAAAAGAATGGATGGGAGATGTTAGTATGAGTGAAGAATTACTGGAGATTGTGAAACCAATCATTGAACCTCAGATACTGTTAAGGGAACAAAATGCTTTAGAAAAAGGCATGAAAAGCGGTATGGAAAAAGGCATGGAAAAAGGCATGGAAAAAGGTATGGAAAAAGGTATGGAAAAAGGTATGAAAAAAGGTATGGAAAAAGGCATGGAAAAAGGCATTCGGGGCGCTGTAGGTATACTACGGGGCTTTGGGCGCAAAGAAGATGAGATAAAAACAATTATCATGCAAACATACAGCCTTACGGATAAAGATGCCAGTGATTATTTATAAATTTCCATTTTTACGGCTTTCAGACACCTGATAATCACAAACTATCCTGTAGCCCTATCATACGGACACAACAGATCAAAAGACCATACTGCACTATTTACGCTACCAGACATTTTGTTTATTCAACCAATATCATTTTGAACAATATACCGCAAGGGCAATGCCACATCAAAGCCTTTGCGGTTGTTTAAATGTTTATCATCTATCGCATATTTCTCCCCTTAACAATCAAACACATATCTTTCTATTTGCTCATACCCTTGTATAAATGATTCAAATATCCAGCTTTGAAAATTCTGTGTTCTTTCTCCTGTATATATCATCTTTTATCCAAATTATTTAATCATCCTATATTTTTTGCAATATACAGGCACCCTTATAATATTTATTGTCCACATAAACCAAACACTTAACACGATAAATCGAAATTTAATTTTCATTAAATTTTTAGTATAAATCATTTTGTCCTCTAATTTTCTGCCCCCGTATATACTGCTCCAGGCTTTTCGGCACAATCCTGATCTGGTTCCCAAAACGGTATGCTTCTATCTCACCT
>Ga0137308_102398_pt1 | contig 12685 bp, 11 predicted proteins | sample Inofrocosms_June_FD_97181 | JGI IMG/M metagenome (GOLD analysis project Ga0137308, IMG submission 97181) | Mouse cecal microbial communities from Vienna, Austria - N-Acetylneuraminic and N-Acetylglucosamine D2O microcosms_June | ecosystem: Host-associated > Mammals > Digestive system > Large...
CAGTTGAGAGCAGGAGAATATGCAAGGCTGGAGCTGCCCTATGATACCCAGTGGACTGTCTCCGAGGACGTAAAGCCCAATTATGAGCTGAAAACTCTGACCGGACGGCCGGATGACAGTAATATGCTGAAAAAGCTGGCAGATAACCTGATGATGATCACCCATTTGCGGGCTGTGATGCTGGAAGTTATAAAGGATGAGGATTATCCCGTCTATACAGATGAGCATCTGGATAAAAGCAGATTTAAAGTCAGTGTGGTATATACCGACGGGACGAGAAAACTGCTGAATGAAGGTGGATTTGAATTTGACGACAGCGTTGAGAACAGGGAACCAGGAGATACATTAGCCCTGAGTGTAACGGCCCATTACGAGGGGACAGTCCTTCAGGGAATGGTTTTTGTGACGATCAGCGGAGGTTATACAGAACTTACACAAGAAGATGTAAAGAGAGGCTCTGTGATCGATGGCCATACAAAAGAACCAGTTAATCTGCAGGCTGAAGAGGTTACCATTCCTTTGTACATTATGCGTGATAGTGTGAAAATGCGGGTGACAGGAATTGCGAAGGGAGCGTTTCAAGATTGCAGCACTCTGAAAAAGCTGATTCTTTCTGATGGTATTAAAAAACTTCAAAGCAGCGCGTTTAAAGGGTGTATAAATTTGGAAACTGTAAAGATTCCTGAGAGTATTCAGTTTGACGGAAATTCACAGAGCGCTTTTGAAGGATGCAGTAAATTATCTGAAGTGGATATGCCAAAACAGGCCAGCGGCACTATAAGCGGCAGGATGTTTCAAGGGTGCGCAAGTTTAAAGAGTATAAAAATTCCAAGCGGGATAAGGATGCTTAATACCAGCGTATTCCATGACTGTACAGAACTGAAGAGTATAGTTATCTTGGGAACGCCAAACATCAATACTTTGAATCCGCCGTGCCAGCCCAGCATGAAGATTGATTTTTATATAGCAGGACCAGAAAACAGCGTTCAAAATCTTCCATGGGGCGCCTCGAAAGAATCAACCATTACATGGAACTGGAATCCAGACAACAGCTGACAGATGTGAGAAAGGGGGAATGGGGTCTCTGCAAAAAGAGGCCCCAGAAAATCAAATGAAATATGTGAAAAAAATAGTATCCTTCCTTGCCGTCATCTGTTTTTTGGCAGGAAGTCCGGCGGAAAATGCTGTACCGGCATATGCCGCGTCAAGGGGGCTGGCCGATGGAGGGCCTGTTCCCGTTCCCACACAGCCTGCAGAACTCCCGTCCTCACAGGTGATATTTGAAAATGAGGAAAAACAGTCGCCGGATCTGTATATAAGCAAACGTGTGGAACATGCAGATGAAAGTTATCCGGCACCAAAAGATGATGAGTTTCGCTTTATCCTGAAAATAGACGGGAAATTGGCAGACCAGGTATCCTATCAGGTATACGACGCTGAGAACGAAGAAGTAGACGGAGACTTTCAGACTGGAAAATACGGGACGTTTTCTCTAAAAGCAGGGCAGACAGCCAGGTTCGAGTATCTGGGAACCGGAGTACGCTATGAAGTATCCGAGGAGTCCAAAGACAATTATCAGCAGATAATTCCGGAAGGCGGCGCACCGGCGTCCGGAATTGTGACGGCAAATGGGGCCGAGGCAGAGTTCACGAATCTATACAGCCCGAAAGGGGAGGGCGGCAAGACCAGGCTGGAGATACGCAAGACGATCTCCTTCCCGTCGGGCTATGAACCGCCGGAAACCCCGGATTTCCCCTTTGTGCTGGAGCTGGATGGAAAAGCATACGGCGGCGGGTCCTATACAGTGGTGGATATAAAAACAGGAGAGACAACTGGGTCCGGCGTTACCGGACAGGATGGAAGCTTTACCCTGAAAGGCGGCAGTGCCGCTGTTTTCGAAGAGATTCCGGCAGGCGTTGACTATAAGGTCCGGGAGGATGAGGAGCAGCTGGCAGAAAAGGCCGGGGGATGGTGGACAACTGGAAATATTGTCAGGGAAGGAGCCACGCAGCCGCCGGTGACTGTGGAAGTATTCAACAATGCCAATGCGTCCTTTATGGTGACAAAGCGCATGGAAGATTACAGCAGGCCGGATAAAGAATTTACATTTCTGCTGACAGACGCAGACCGGGTGGTATGGCCGGAGGCTAAGTACTGCCTCTATTCCACGACAGGGGAGCGGGTGGATGACCAGATTCATCAGACGGATAAAGACGGCCGTTTCCAGCTGAAACCCGGCCAGGCGGCAGTGTTTATGGGGATCAAGCCCGGGACGGTCTATAATGTAAGCGAGATCGGGAATGCTGCCTATGTGCAGGTTATCCCGTCTTCCCCGGAAGGATATCCCAGCAGGCTGGTCGGGGATGGGGTGGAAGAGCTGCCCTTTGTGAACAAACCCGCAGATGCGGGCCAGGTCTTAACAGTTACCAAACATATCGAAAATACAGACGGGGAAGCGCCGTTTGCCCCGGGGAAATTCCAGTTTATACTGAGCAGAAAAGGGCCAGGCGGCGAGTATATGCCAGTAGAAAATGCGGTGTATGCCGTGCAGGAAGGAGGCTCTGTCAGAACCTATAAGACCGGGGCGGGGAAAGAAAACGGCGGAAAATTTACGATTCAGGCAAATGAAACGGCACGTTTTTATTCCCTGGACACAGGAGACTATAAAGTGGAAGAAGACCAGGATTTCCTCACTTCTGAGTATCAGCTGAAAGAGACAGCACCTCAGGAGGGGACGCTGGAAGGGGGCAGTTCTTTGGAATTTGCATTTACCAATCAGTATACCCCTAAGAAAGTAGATTTGGTTCTGGTGAAGAAAAATGATAAAGGAGATTTCCTGGAAGGGGCAGAATTTATGCTGTACCGGGACGAAGCGCTGACAGATGCGGCGGGAAAAGAACCGCCGGACAGCGGTCAGACCAGGGAAAGCCTGGGGCAGGGTGCGGATAGCAGGGAAAGTATTTATGTGACGGGCAGGGATGGGAAAGTCAGCATCAGCGGCCTGAAGACAGGCACCTACTGGCTGAAAGAAACCAAATCCCCCAGCGGTTATGTATGCCTGGAAAAACCAATTAAAATCCAGCTGGAACGGGATGGAAGTCATGTGAAGGTTACTGTGGACGACGGAGAGTATAAGAAAGAAGACTTGAAAATAGAACTGTCTGACAAAAACAACGACCAGGTGGAGATTACTGTTTACAACAACAAACTATACCAACTGCCCAGCTCCGGCGGCCCGGGAATCTACCGATATTTGATCAGCGGAATCCTGCTGATGATGGCGGCGGCGTTGATCTTATATAGAAATAAGCGTGGAGGGGAGGTGCGGGGAAAAGTTTAAATGTGGAAATCAAAAGGATGCAGGATGCATCCTGAGAAGCAGAAACAAGCAGCATAGTGGACTTAGAAAAGAAAGGAATGAAGACTATGAAGAAATTTTTTGCTATGTTTATGGCAGTTGCCATGATTATGGGAATGCCTGCGGCGGCTTTTGCGTCAAATGAGGGAAATGAGGAAGCTGCGCCGCCAACAACGGTAACAAAGCCAACAGCAAGTGACACGACAGTGGCACAAATTCAGAATGTGGAAGCAGGGGTATCCATAGAGGCATACCGGATTGTGGAACCTGTGTATAACGACAGTGGATTTGTCAAATATCAGGCAGTGGATAAGAGTAAAGTCTCTGGATCAGAGGAGACAATAGAACTGGGAATTACAGATCCGTTGAAACCCACATATGAGCAGGTAATGGCTATCGCAAAAGGTAATAATTTAGCAAAATTGGAGACAGTAAAAACTCCAGCAGCAGATTCGAATGAACAGAATCCTTATACGTTTGAGCCAAATAGTGCTGACGCTCCCAACGGCTTAGGAACATACAAAGTAAATCTTGGGCCAGGATACTGGCTGGTTTTGGTAAAAGGCGGGAAAGAAGTATATAATCCCATGCTCCTTGGCGTGTATTATTCAGCAAGCGGCAATGAGAACACGATGGTACAAAACCCGGTAGATGCAAATAGTAATTGGACGCTGGAAGCGAATGCTGTAGTTGCAAAGTCCTCTGAGGTGAAAATTGAAAAGACAGCCAATGAGGAGACGCAGAATTTAGGCGGAGAAGTAAAATATACGGTAAAAACAACGGTTCCTTATTATAGTGGCGAGTACGATCCAACAAAACTTGTATTTAAAATTACAGATACTTTGACAGGTTTAGAATTAAAAAAGAAAGCTTCTGGAGACGAGTGGGATATTCAGGTATTTAAAGATTCAAGTGAGAGTCCTATCATATATGAGGATGAAGATAAATTAAAGTATCAAGAAGGCGGAGTGAGTATTGATGCAAATCAAAATACATTTGAGTTAAATGCAGCCCAAAATACTTACACAATTAATTTTACTCCAGCATGGATTAAGGCAAATGGCGGATTAGAAATAGTAATCGTGTATACAGCGGTCCTGACAGATGAATCAATCGTCAATCAGAACCCGCACACCAATACAGTAGTCCTGAATTATACCAATGACCCTTCAGATGAAAGCGGAAACGGACAGACAGATGATAAAGAAAAGGTGTATACGTTTGATATTGATGGTACAACAACTACCCAAGACTTGATCACTAAGACCAAGAAAGAGGATGGGAGTGAGAAACCGTTAAAAGATGCTGAATTTACATTATACACTGAGTGGAACTCCGAAACAAACGAATGCACTAATCAATATACAAATACAAAACACACCAGCCAAATAGGATATACCGCTAAATCAGATGTAAAAGGAAAATTGCACATTACAGGGCTTGCCGCGGGAACATATTACCTTAAAGAAACAAAAGCCCCTACAGGATTTACATTAAATGATACGGTATACAAAATTAAAATTGATGCAGCGATTGAAGGCGAGGAACTTAAGAGCTGGACGGTGACCATCAGCGAAGCTAAAAATCCTTCTGTATCGGCGACGAATATATTTACACCAGATAAGACAACTTCAGATGCTGTAGTTACTGTAAAACATAAGGAGGAAAATGATTCGCTGGCAGATGGTACAGACAGTACAAATATTCAGAATACACAAATCAGCTCCCTGCCCTCCACCGGCGGCATGGGCACAACCATTTTCACCATCGGCGGATGTATCATCATGATCACCGCAGCAGGACTGTTCTTCGCAAGCCGGAGAAAAACATCTGCGAAATAACCAGACAACAGATGACACCATAAGAAAGCAGTAACAATACATAAGAAGAAACATCTGAGGAGTTTCAGAAAAAGAAACGCGCCAAGGTGGAAAGACCCCGCCTTGGTGCAGAAATAAAGAATACAAATACAGCAATAAGGAGAGTCCAGATGAAGAAGAAATTATATATGACTATTTTTGTATGCGCACTGTTTTTAACTGGCCTGTCCTTGCTGCTGTATCCCTTCGTGGCCAACCAGTGGAACAACTACAGACAGAAGCAGTTGATTTCCACCTACGAAGAGATGGTGGCAAAGAGCACACAGGCAGGTAAGATCGACTATGAGGCCCAGTGGGGGAGAGCCAGAAGCTACAACGATGCCCTTCTCCCCTATATTCTCCCGGACTCTTTTGCTTCCGAAGCGGCAGAGGCGGGGATGGGGGACCGAGCCTATATGGAATGTCTGAATCTGACGGGGGATGGGATGATGGGGTATGTGCAGATCCCCCGGATTAAGATCAGAATTCCCATTTTCCACACAACAGATGAGGAAATACTCCAGAAAGCGGCGGGACATCTGCCGGGAAGCTCTCTCCCTGCAGGCGGGGAAGGAACACATGCGGTGATTTCAGCCCACAGAGGTCTGCCCAGTGCGGCGCTTTTCACCGATCTTGACAAACTGGAGAAAGGGGATTATTTCCTGCTTTACATATTAGATGACGTTCTCTGCTATCAGGTGGACCGGATAACTGAGGTGGAACCCACAGACACCAGCGCCCTGGTATCAGAAGAAGGAAAAGACCTGGTGACGCTGCTGACCTGTACTCCTTACGGAGTGAACAGCCGCCGGCTGCTGGTGAGGGGAACCAGGGTGCCCTATCAGGGGGTGGAAGAAGAAGGAACGCCGGCCGCTCTGCTGGGCACCAGTCTTCATACCAGTTATCTGTTATGGGTGATTGTGGGTCTGGGGGTTACAGGAGCGTTTATCTTATTCCTTTATTTCCATGACAGAAAACAGAAAATGGGAGCAGGGAACACATGAAAAGAAAAATTTTAACTGTCCTATTGGGCCTTTTGTTTTTCACAGGGTTTGGGATTCTGTCTTATCCGGCAGTGTCTGACCAGTGGAATAATTACAGGCAGAACCAGCTGATCAGCAGCTATGAGGAAATCATGAGCGGACTTTTGCCCCAGAACTTCAAAAAAGAATGGAAAGCGGCGCGGAAATTCAATCGCACGCTGGAGCAGAACAATCTGTATGGCGGTGTGTTCGGGGAAAAACATCAGGAATTGGAGGATACCCAGTACTGGAAAGTCCTGAACCCAGCGGGAGACGGGGTGATGGGTTATCTTTCCATTCCAAAGATACATGTGCGTCTGGCCATTTATCACGGCACTGGGGAAGATACCCTTCAGACTGGTGCGGGCCATCTAAGCGGCACAAAGCTGCCAGTGGGCGGTAAAGGCACCCACTGTGTGCTGGCGGCCCACCGGGGACTGCCCAGTGCCCGTCTGTTTACTGATATGGATCAGATGGAGCGGGGAGACCAGTTCTATCTCCATGTGCTGGATAAAATCCTGGCATACAGGGTGGACCAGATTCTTCCCATGGTGGATAAAGAGGATTCCCGGACATTGGAAAGGGCGCTTCAGATTGAGGCGGGGAAAGACCAGGTTACCCTCTTTACCTGTACGCCCTACGGGGTGAATTCCCATCGTCTGCTGGTGAGAGGTACCCGGGTGCCCTATGAAGGAGAGGAAGAAGAAAGCGCAGCGGACACCATGCTGAGGGCATTGAGAGATTATTATATGCTGTACCTGATTATGGGGCTGTGTGTGACGCTGCTTATTATATTTATCATGAAATCCTGGTTTAATAGAGGGAAAGGAAGGTGGAAAGACGATGAAAAGATGTAGAAAAGGAGATGCGTGGATACTCATGCTGGCCCTTTTATTTTTCCTGCTGCCGGCAGTGGCAAAAGTCTACGGCGCGGGAGGGATTGATACAGGCAGGGCATGCGCGGCGGATTTCCGATTGGATGGGCAGTACCCGGAACTGGAGGCGCTGTCTGTTCCGGTGAAGCTGTACCAGACGGCCAGCGTGGGGGCAGACGGGACTTACACTCCCCGGGAGGAATTTGCCAGTCTGGACTTTTCCATAACCGGCGGGGAAACCACGGCCCAGGACTGGGAAAAACTGGCGGAGCAGGCGTCAGCACTGGTGGACGGGGGAAACATCCATCCGGCGGCAGAGCTTTTGGTTCAGAGACAGCCTGGAGAGGAATATGCCGCTGGACGGGCACAGGGGCTTTCTCCCGGAATGTATCTGGTGAGAGCGGAATCTGTACAGTCTCCAGAATATACCTATCACTTTATACCGTACCTGGCAGCCCTGCCGGACAATTATTATGCCGAGAATGGAAATGACTCGTGGGTCTATGAGGTGGAGACGGAATTAAAACCAGAACGGCAGGACCGCCTGGGAAGCCTGGTGATTGAAAAGGAACTGACAGCTTACAATGCCACTTTGGGCGGGGCGTCATTTGTTTTTCAGATAGAGGCAATAAAAGAAGGGAAGTCTGTATACAGCGATGTGGTTTCCATGACCTTTGACGAACCGGGAGTGAAGTCTGTGCAGATTGACAAACTTCCGGCAGGGGCTGTGGTGGAAGTGACAGAAGTGTACAGCGGCGCCAGCTATCAAGCGGTCACAGAACTCCGGCAGACCACAGTGATTGCGGCAGAAGGGGAAGGGCAGAACCCGGCGCTGGTTCATTTTGAAAACGAATATGACGGGCGTCCGAACGGCGGTTCCGGCATTGTGAACCACTTTAAGTATGAGAACGGGGTCTGGACGCCGGAGCAGCGCAGGGACAGCAGGCAGCAGTAGGCGCTCAGGAAACATGCTTTCACGAGAGGAGGATGGGATGAAAAAATATCTGAATAAGAAGATTCTCTGCCTGGCAGGTGCCGTCTTACTGCTGTCCGCCAGCGGGGCGGCGGGGCGGGCCATGGCGTATTTCACCACATATGTCACCGCTTCCGGCGGCGCTTCGGTGAGTCTGGGATTTACCCACACCGTACCCCAGGAAGAAATCGTGGACTGGACAAAGCGGATTGTGGTGGAGAACCAGGGAGATTATGACTGTTTTGTCCGGTTGAAAGTCTTTGCCGGGCAGAAATATCAGGAGGGCCTTGACATATCCGGGCAGGGATGGACAAAAGGCGAAGGTGATTACTACTATTACAAAGACGTGGTGCCTGCGGGCAGTTCTGTTTCAGAGCAGCTGCTGGTGAAAATCGACCACATGGAAAGTACAGAGGATTTTAACGTGATTGTGGTTCAGGAATGCACGCCTGTGCTCTATGACGAGAACGGCAGTCCTTATATGGACTGGAACGTGATTCTGGATTCAGTGCAGGACAGTTATCATTAAAGAGGAGGGGGAGACATGAAGAAGATCAGGGCCTTATTGAGAAAACCTGTGTTCCTCCTGGCAGTATCGGCAGTTCTGCTGGCGGCCAGCACCCTGGGAAGCGCTCAGGCTGCACTGACCTATTACAGCGAAAATTACTCGGCGCAGATGTCAGTTTCCAGCATCGGGGTTACCCTGGTGGAAAACGGCGAGAAAGTCAGCTGGCGGGATTATGAACACCAGGGAGGCCAGTGGAGTGAGAACAGCGGGAAACTTCTCCAGCATCTGTCCGGCAGGGATGGGAAGGAAACGGTTGTTCCGGGGAAAAAGTACCAGGAAAAGCTCACCGTACAAAACAGCGGGGATATTGACGCGTATGTGCGGGTGATTTTATACAGAGACTGGCAGAATCCCCAGGGCGTGCGGGATACGGCGCTTTCCCCCGGCCTGATAGATTTAGGCTTATCCAAAGGGAATGGATGGATTGTGGATGAGAAAGCATCCACGGTAGAGCGGACTGTTTTGTATTACCAAAATGTCCTGCCCGCAGGGGAGGAAAGCCCCAGTCTGTGCGATACCTTAAAGATTCATTCAGATATAGCGAAAAAGGCGGCTGAAACAGTGGTGGAAGACGAGAATGGTTATCGGACCATTACCACCAGGTATGTGTATGACGGTTACCGTTTCCAGCTGACCGCGGAAGTGGACGCAGTGCAGACACACAATGCCAGAGAGGCCATAAAAAGCGCCTGGGGCGTGGACGTGGATGTGGCGGCGGATGACACCCTGCGTCTGCAGTGAGGGGAGGTGCTGCAAATTGAATAAGAAAATAATATGTGTGGCGGCAGCGGCAGCGCTGAGTCTTGCCGGGGTGCTGCCTGTCTGGGGCGAAGAACATCAGGGCTCGGGAAACTGGCAGGTGGAATTCGACGGCCGAAAAATGAGCAGTAATTTCAGTTCAGAGGAAATGGCGGAGGAAATCTACCGTATCCAGCCAGGGGACAGTATCAATCTCAAAGTGGCTCTGAAAAATTCGGGAGACATTGCCACAGGCTGGTATATGACCAATGAAATGCTGGCCACGCTGGAAGACAGCCAGGAGACTGCCCAGGGAGGCGCTTACAGCTACCGTCTGGCTTACCAGGGGCCAGGAGGTGAAGACGTGCTCTATGACAGCGAAGCAGTGGGGGGAGAAGGGGACAAAGGCGGAGCAGGCGAAGGTCTTTACCAGGCCACAGATTCCCTGAAAGATTTCTTTTATCTGGATACCTTGGACAGCGGGCAGAGCGGAGCCGTGAATCTGACAGTGAAGCTGGACGGGGAGAGCCAGGGAAATGACTACCAGGATACCCTGGCAAAACTGCGGATGAACTTTGCGGTAGAGCGGGCAGAGGGCCGGACGGTCACAGTCACCCCCACGCCCATAGAGAATACAGTGCGCCGCACACTGCGCCAGGACTCCCCCAGTATCATCGCGGCGGCAGTGCAGACCGGCGACCCGGTAAAGATACTTCCCTATTGTATAGCGGCCCTTGCGGCAGGAATCACATTTCTGATTCTGGGGGCTGTGGCAGTGCAAAGAAACAGGGATACAGACGAGAGAGGAGGCGGCCGGAAATGAAAAATAAAGCATTTTTAAGATATGCTCTGACAGCGGCTGTCTGCCTGCTGGCCAGCAGTTTTCCGGCTGGTGTACAGGCCGCGTCAGAAAGCAAAGGCGCGCCGTCTGGGGGATATACGTACACAGTAACCATTTACGCCGGAAATCAGGGGACATTTACCAATCAGGTACGGCTGTGGGTAGACCATACCAAAAGCGGGAGCACCCAGGAGAGTCAGGTGGAAGTGGGAAAAGAGATGATAACGGTCAGCGGGTTAAACAAGGACGATATCATCATCCTGGATCTCCAGAAAGATTCTATCCGGCTCAATGAGGAAAACCGCTATTATGTAAAAGGAATCCGCCAAAGCGGCCGGGACAACAGCACCACAGCCACTTCAGTATTCCGGGTAGACCGGGACGCGGACTATGTAGCAGCCTACGGCGTGCGGGGAGATATGGCGGCCTATACAGTAAACTACCAGGATGCGGCTGGAAATGAACTCCTTCCCAGCGATAAATATTATGGAAACATAGGGGATAAACCAGTAGTTGCCTACAAGTATAAGGAAGGCTATGAACCGGAAGTGGCAGCCCTTACCCGGACACTGACGGCAAATGAAGCAAAGAATGTTTTTACCTTCATCTATCATCAGGCAGTAAGAGGCATAACCGTCCGGGAGACAGGGACTCCGGGTACCATCACCAACACGGTTACAGAGATTCTGCCGGGGACAGCGCCCGCAGTCCTGCCAGCCCAGACAGCCAGGGAGACAGGAGTGGATGAGGACAGCGGCGGCGGGGCCTCGGATACGGCAGACACGGCTGCTGATGGAACAGGAGAAGGAACCGATAATGGCCAGGAAGAACAGCAGCCCCTCCAGCAGATAGGAGATGGGGAAGTACCCCTGGCCAGCCAGGACCTGAAAGACCTGGACGAAGAAGACGTGCCAGCCGCCAATATACAGGCAGATAAAGTGTTCAAAAAAGGGCTTCCCCTGGCGGCATGCGTTTCCATTGCCCTGTCCGCCGCTGCCGCGCTGGCGGTATTATTCGTAGTACTGAAAAAACATAGAAATAGAGAAAGGAGCCGCCAGGACTCAGGAGCTGTGAAAATAGACGATTCCAGCGCAAAATGAGGCAAAAGAATGAGTAAATTTCGAGTTTTGTACAGTTCCTTGGAACGCGGCAGATAAAATTGGATCAGACAAAAAAGAAAAAAAGCCCGGTGGCTGCAGCATGCAGTGCACTGGGCACTGTTTTATTGATCGTGCTGGCAGCCATCTGTGTTCCCCTCACGGTACCCCGCATGTTTGGTTACCACATTTATACAGTAATCAGCGGCAGCATGGAACCAGCCATTCCCGTGGGAAGTCTTCTGTATATACAGAAAGTTCAGCCGGAAGATATTCGGGAACAAGATGTAATCGCCTATTACGGAGGGGAAAATGGCACGGCGGTGATTACCCACCGTGTAGTAGAAAACAGGGTGCTCATGGGAGAATTTATCACCAAAGGCGATGCCAATCCCCGGGAAGACCAGAGGCCAGTGCCCTATGCGGATTTTGCCGGGAAAGTACGGCTGGCCATTCCCGCAGCAGGGAATGCGGCCCAGGCAGTTTCTAGCCTCCCCGGAAAAATAGCCGCCGCCTGCCTGATCGGAGCCGCAGTGCTGCTGCAGGCGGCGGGGAATTGGGGGAGACAGAGGCGGAGATATCTTTAATACCATTCATATTTGGGGGCCGTTGCCAGATATAGGCGGCAGCCCCTGCTTTTTGTGTCATTTTTCCAGCAAAGATTTGTCTTGTCTTATGGATTTTGATTTGTTAAGACGAGATGAGATATGGTTTATTAACAAACGGATGAATGGGGAATCGGATATATATTCTTTGGAAGAATATAATGCGAGATTTGATCAAAAGATTGATAAAGCATATTTAGAAGGACGTTATGGTGGTGTTCCAATTTTTAGCACTGTTTTTCCAATAAAGGAGGGATAGCGTATGAGGGAAAGAAAACGATTTATGAAGAAGGATGGAGTAATCCTAAAAAAATGGTTGATCGTATTATTCAAAACCTCGAAGAAAGAGATAGGGGCAAGGTGACGTATGAAACTATATTGAATTGGATTATGGACTATCTTCAAAGTGAACGAATTATTGCCAATAATCGTGCATTAGCCAAATATATTTGGAAGAAACTGGAAAGGATTTGCCATGAGAAACTTGAAGTTTTGCAGGATATGTCAACTGAGGATGTGCATTCGGTTTGTGAACAGATCATATCCCTGTTTTGAATTTTGGCTTTTGATGCATTTTGAAGATATTAGGAATCTTGACGAAAAACTATTGCTTGAAAATCCGCTGGTTACCTCAAAGCAAAGATATACAGAACAGGAGTTAAGAAATAGGCTGCCTGGATATGAAAAAACACGATATGATGCTTTATCACTTGTAAAGAATATTGATATTGCAATCAAAAATGAGAAAC
>Ga0137308_102399_pt1 | contig 12676 bp, 11 predicted proteins | sample Inofrocosms_June_FD_97181 | JGI IMG/M metagenome (GOLD analysis project Ga0137308, IMG submission 97181) | Mouse cecal microbial communities from Vienna, Austria - N-Acetylneuraminic and N-Acetylglucosamine D2O microcosms_June | ecosystem: Host-associated > Mammals > Digestive system > Large...
CAGATGGAGAGGATGTGGGGCAGTCCCAGGTTTTTGGAGTACTATGAAAAGGTGAGAGGGGCTGTGGAGGAGACCAGGGGACAGGTGATGGTGTGGGAAGGGCAGTGTGTGGAGCCTTTATTCCATCGGGCCAGCGCCGGAAAGACCAGAGACGGGGATGAGGGGCACCCTTATCTCGGGTCTGTGGATTCCGGGGAGGATGTGGAGATGGACGGATACCTGACAGTTACGGTGTGGCCATGCGGGGAGTTTGCCAAGCTGATCAAAGGGATGCCGGAGGGCGAACAGGTGAGAGAGGAGCAGATCCCGGATACCATCCAGGTCATTGAGCGGGACGGGGCCGGGTATGTGACCCAGATCCAGATCGGCAGCCACAGTTTTGACGGGGAAGCGGTGCGGCAGGCTTTGGAGCTTCCTTCGGCGGCGTTTACCTTAGAGGGCTATGAGGACGGCGTGCGGGCAGTTTGCCGGGGGCGGGGCCATGGGTATGGCTTAAGCCAGTTCGGCGCGCACAGGAAAGCAGCCGCAGGCATGACGGCGGAAGAGATCCTGAGCAGTTATTATAAAAATATTGAGATTATTTCTTGGGGACAGTGAATAACTTCGGCGCCATTGGTAAGAATAGTACCGAGGTGATAAACGGTGAAAGAGAAATTCAATCAAATGTTCAAGGACAAACTATTCCTTGTCATGCTGGTGTTGGGCCTGCTGACTATTGTTGCCGCAGCAGGCGTGGTTACCATTCAAAGAGGAAATACCCCCGGGGAAGAAAATCCCTACATGGAGCAGAATCAGGGGGCAATGATCGCACAGGATAACCAGGCTGTGGAGCCTACCCAGGTTGCCGGGTCCGCGGATGCCCAGAGGGAGCAGATGGAAAGCCATGTGAACAACAAGGCTTCGGAGCCTGCCCAGGTTGCCAAAAGTTCCGACAATGGGCGAAAGAACGACGTACCTAAGAAAGAGGAGCCAAAGGCCGCTCCGGTGGATTCCGGTGTGGAGAATGCCCTTCCCCTGGTCCTTAACTTTTCCGACGCCAGCCGCATGGCCTGGCCGGTTATGGGCAATGTGCTGCTGGATTACAGCATGGACGCCACCATCTATTTCCCCACTTTGGATCAGTATCAGGTCAATCCGGGGGTGGTGATCCAGGCGGAGGTGAGCCAGCCGGTGGTAGCCCCGGCCAACGCCAAGGTGGTGGCGGTCAGCGCCAACGAGGAGCTGGGCAACTTCCTGGTTCTGGATCTGGGCAATGATTACCTGGCAACCTGCGGACAGCTGAAAGAGATCCAGGTGGTGGAAAACGAGTACCTGGAAGCGGGACAAGTCATGGGATACGTGGCGGAGCCTACCAAGTATTATTCCGTGGAGGGCAGCAATGTATTCTTCCAGCTGGAGCATGAGGGAAGCAAGATTGACCCGCTTGATTATTTTCAGTAGGACAAATCAGAACAAAAACCGGGCATGTGGTCCGGTTTTTGTTTTTCTTACCATGATATTTCGAAAAAAATAATAATTTGTTCACAGGTTGGCCTAAGCTGTAGGGTATACTTTATTCTGTCATCCTGGCATCGGTTTGAAAGACGCAGGGGCAGATTGACTTACATACGAGGAGACTTTTTATGAACATATTATTTTTTCTCACGCCGAAAAACGAAGTGGCTTACATCTACGACGACCAGACCCTGCGGCAGGCTCTGGAGATCATGGAGTATCATCGGTACACGGCCATCCCCATGATAAACAAGCAGGGAAAATACATAGGGACGATCACCGAGGGGGATCTTCTGTGGGGCATAAAGAACGAATATAATTTAAGCCTTAAGGAGGCGGAGTATGTGCCTGTGACCGCTATACCCAGAAGATCCGATAACTGTCCGGTGTCCATAGACGCCACCATGGAGCATATGATTGACAAAGCCCTGAACCAGAATTTCGTCCCGGTGGTGGATGATCAGAAGAACTTTATCGGGATCATCACACGCAAGGACATTATACGGTACTGCTATGGTCAGATGAAAAAGGAAGCATGACCGCGGCAAGAGACAGATGATAAGAAAGAAATGGCTTTGGGAGCCCTTAACTCTCAAAGCCATTGTCTCATTTAATTAATATTTGATTCGATCATGTCGTCTTACTTGCTCTGAGCGGCCATCCAGGTCCACAGAGGAGTTTGTCCGCTGGCGCACTCATCGTTGAAGAAGTACAGCCAGGACCAGTGACCGTTATACTGGTAGGCCTGACCGTCCTCGCCCTTGTACAGGCCGGTGGTGTCGTGAACATCGTCAAACACGCTGGCATGAACATTGGCGCCCATAGCCTTTAAGCGGCTGATGGTAGGCTGGGCGTTGGCTGTGGGATCAACGGTGGTGTCATTTTTCGCGTATACGAACCAGATCGGCACATTCTTGATGGCCTGGAGCTGGGCATCGGTGATGGAGGCATCTTTGTAAGCCTCGCAGATGGGATACGCGGCGGCAAAGTAGTCGGGATAGTTGAGGATCATATCCATGGTCATATATCCGCCGTTGGAGCAGCCGCCGATGATGATGCGGTCTGTGTCAATGCCCGGGTTAGCAAAAACGTACTGGTCGATCAGTTCTTTTAAGCCGGTCAGATGGACGGAATCCGTGCCGGGGTTGTTCTGCCAGGAACCGTTCTCGTCATAAGTCATCCAGAAATCGGGAATCTGGGGAGCCAGCACATAAGCGCCGCCCATGCGGTCCTGGAAGTTGGCTTTGGTCAGAGCCGTAACCTTGTTGCCAAACAGCACGATGGAGGGGTCAACGCCGCCTTCGCCTGCGCCGTGGAGCCAGATGACTAAAGGTCTCTTGTTGGCTTCGCTGGCGTTGGCCGGAACGTAGGACGCATAGGTCATCTTGTCGCCGTTGGAGCTGGTAAATGTGCCGGACAGATCAATGCCTTCCAGATCAGGCATAAGGGAATCGGCCCAGTTTACGGAAGGATCCACGGACAGAAGCGTGATCTTTTTTCCGCTGTCCGTAGTAAGGGTAGTGTCGTCGATCAAATCAACCTGCAGGTTGTAGAACAGGCACCAGGAGTTCTGGAACGTGCCGGCGCTGTAGTAGAAGGAAGAACCTTCGCTTGGGGTGCATCTTAACTCAAGGGCAATATGGGAAGAGCTGCCGTTTGTCCGGTTGCCTTTGGCATCGCAGGTGTAGGCCGCCGTAATGATGCGGTGGGTCTGATCCTCAATGCGGGTGTAGGGCGCTTCCTTGGAAACTTTGGCGTAAGCGTCATAGTCGTACGTCTGCTTGTTTTCGATGGCGCAGAACTTGGCGGCGGCAACAGAGTCCGCGGTCACGGTCTGGTCAAGGGAAATGATGGTCTTGGTAACGCCGGGACCCCAATCAAACCCTTCTACCTGGGTGATCTGGGTTCCGGAAGCGATGTGCTCCGGCGCTCCGGGGCCTTCGTCGGGCGCGGTAACGGCGCCAAAGGCCATGGTGCTGCACAGGGCCAGATTCAGCGCGATGGCTGTAGGCAGAGCCAGGAATTTCATGTTGCGTAATTTCATAGATTTATCCCCCTTGTGTTATTAAATGTTAAGGTTATCGTAACAAAATAGTCAGAAAAAGTCAAGAAAAAGTCAATATGATAATTTTTCTTGCAACCGGGGGAATATAGTATATAATATAAAGATGTAGATGAAGCTTTTAACTTTAATACTACGGAAAGGCGGATCACACATGAATCAAACGATTTATCTGGACAACGCGGCCACTACCAGGACAAATCCCGAGGTAGTAAAGGCCATGGTGCCCTATTTTACCGAACATTACGGAAACCCATCGTCGGTATATGAATTTTCCACCCCCTGCCGGCAGGTCATAGCAGGCGCCAGGGAGGTCATAGCCAAGAGCCTGGGCGCCAAACCTAACGAGATCTACTTTACGGCCGGGGGAACGGAGTCTGACAACTGGGCCATCAAAGCCACGGCGGAAGCTTACATGGCAAAAGGAAAACACATCATCACCAGCAGGATCGAACACCATGCGGTGCTCCACACCTGCCAGTACCTGGAGAAGAGGGGGTTTGAAGTGACCTACGTGGATGTGGATGAGAACGGGGTCCTTAAGGTGGATGAGCTAAAGAAAGCCATTCGGCCGGACACCGTCTTGATTTCCGTCATGTTCGCCAATAATGAGATCGGGACCATAGAGCCTATAAAGGAGATCGGTCAGATCGCAAAGGACAACGATATCTTGTTCCACACAGACGCGGTGCAGGCTTTCGGCCATCTGCCCATTGATGTGGACGAATACCATATTGACATGCTAAGTTCCAGCGCCCACAAGTTAAACGGCCCCAAGGGCATCGGCTTTTTGTATATCCGCACAGGGATAAAGACCCGCTCGTTCATCCACGGCGGAGCCCAGGAGCGGAAACGCCGGGGAGGCACGGAGAACGTGCCGGGGATTGCCGGATACAAAAAGGCAGTGGAGCTTGCCATGGCTTCCATGGAGGAGCGGGAGAAAAAGGAGCGCCGGCTTCGGGATCATCTCATCGCCAGGGTCATGGCCGAGGTGCCTTACACCCGCCTTAACGGCCACAGGATGCGGAGGCTGAGCAACAATGCCAATTTTGCTTTTCAGTTTATCGAGGGGGAATCCCTTCTGATCATGCTGGACGGAAGCGGGATCTGCGCCTCCAGCGGTTCGGCCTGCACCTCAGGTTCCCTGGACCCGTCCCACGTGCTGCTGGCCATCGGGCTCCCCCACGAGATCGCCCACGGCTCCCTGCGCCTGACAGTCAGCGCGGAGAACACCATGGAGGAGATGGATCTGGTGGTGGACAGGATCAAGGAGATCGTGGGGAAGCTGCGGGATATGTCGCCGTTGTATGAAGATTTTATGAGGAAACAGGGATCATTTTAAATTACGGTTGAAAGAGGAGAGTTATCTATGTATACAGAAAAAGTAATGGATCATTTTCAGAACCCCAGAAACGTGGGGGAGATCGAAAATGCCAGCGGTACGGGAACGGTAGGCAACGCCAAATGCGGCGATATCATGAGGATCTACCTGGACATTGACGACAACCAGGTGATCAGGGACGTGAAGTTTAAGACCTTTGGCTGCGGGGCAGCGGTGGCTACCAGCAGTATGGCCACGGAACTGGTTAAGGGAAAGACGGTTCAGGAGGCCATGGAGGTTACCAACAAGGCGGTGATGGAGGCCCTTGACGGACTGCCTCCCGTAAAGGTTCATTGTTCTTTGCTGGCGGAGGAGGCGATCCACGCGGCTCTCTGGGATTACGCGGAAAAAAGCGGCATCGTCATAGAGGGGCTTGAGAAGCCTAAGACGGATATCAGCGAGCATGATGAGGATGAGGAATACTAAATATAAGGAAGCGATATGGGGAATGGAAAAAAGAAGGTAGTAGTTGGCATGTCCGGAGGAGTTGACTCCTCCGTGGCAGCCTGGCTTTTGAAAGAGCAGGGATATGACGTCATAGGTGTGACCATGCAGATCTGGCAGGAGGAGGAGCCTTTGCTTCAGGAGGAGAACGGAGGCTGCTGCGGCCTTAGCGCCGTTGAAGACGCCAGGAAGGCGGCATGGCAGCTGGGGATCCCCCATTATGTGATGAATTTCAGGCAGGAATTTCATGACCATGTGATCTCCTACTTTGTGGACGAATACGTCAGGGGGCGGACGCCTAATCCCTGTATCGCCTGCAACCGCCATGTGAAGTGGGAAGCACTGTTAAAGCGCGGCCTGGACATCGGAGCCGATTATCTGGCCACCGGCCACTATGCCCGGATTGAAAAGCTGGCCAACGGAAGGTATGCTTTGAGAAGGTCGGCGGCCATTGCCAAGGATCAGACCTACGCATTGTATAATCTGACCCAGCAGCAGCTTAGCCGCACCCTGATGCCGGCAGGCAGCTACAGTAAGGATGAGATCCGGCGGATGGCGGCGGAAATAGGGCTTGATTTGGCCGGGAAGCCGGACAGCCAGGAGATATGCTTTATCCCGGACCATGATTACGCGGGATATATACAAAGATACCGCAAAGAGGAGCTGCCCCGGGGAAATTTTGTGGACATGGAGGGACAAGTCCTGGGGCAGCATAAGGGCATCACCCACTACACGGTGGGCCAGCGCAAAGGGCTGAACCTTTCTTTGGGACGGCCGGTGTTTGTGGTGGAGATCAGGCCAGAGACCAATGAGGTGGTCATCGGTGCGGATAAGGACGTATTTTCCGACACCCTTACCTGCAGCCGCCTTAACTGGATGGCAATAGACGGACTCCATGGAAATGCCATGGAGGTGACGGCAAAGATCCGCTACAGCCATCAGGGATCTGCCTGCGTGATCCGGGAGACAGGCCATGACAGGGTGGAGTGCCGGTTTCATGAGCCTCAGAGAGCCATTACGCCGGGGCAGGCGGTGGTGTTCTATGACGGCCAGTATGTTGTGGGAGGAGGAGTGATTCAATGAAGAGAACAAGGAAGACGGCTGTGATCCTGACAGCTTTCGCGGCCCTGGTCTTTGCCGGCGGGTGCCAGAAAACATATGAGCCTGCGGTCATTAACGGCGCCGGGGAGGATGGAACGGCAGGGACAGAGTTTCGGTATGAAAACGCGGCCATGGAGGATGGAACCGGCCAAAAGGAGCTTGCGGTCCAGACCAGCATAAAGGAGCAGAATATGGTGGGAGATCCGGCTGCGGATCTAAAGGATGTGAACGAGACGGTGTACGTTACCGGAGATTCCGTCAACCTTAGGGCATCGGCCAGCACCGGGGCCGATGTGGTGGCCGTGTTCAAAAAAGGGGACAGGCTTGAGAGGACCGGGTACGGCCAGGAGTGGAGCCGGGTACGGTATGAGGGAATGACGTGTTACATTGCCTCCAGGTATGTGTCTGCGACAGCTCCCAAAATCGAAAACGAGACAAAGGCCGGGACAGAGGCCGGCATCCAGGCGGGGGAGGCGCAGCAGGTAGCCTTTCAGACTTCCTGGAAATACGCGGAATTTTCCAAGATCAATTCCGGGACGGCAAAGCTTTATAAGGCGGAGGGCGAAAACCGCAAGGGCATCACAATCTGCGTCAATGCGGGCCACGGCACAAGCGGCGGCTCCAGCGTGAAAACGCTGTGCCACCCCGACGGCACGCCTAAGGTAACGGGAGGCACCACAGGGGCAGGGGCCACATCGGCAGCGGCGGTTTCCGGCGGCATGACGTTTTCAGACGGCACGGCGGAGGCAAAGGTGACCCTGGCCATGGCAAAGAAGCTGAAGGGGAAACTTCTGACGGCAGGCTATGACGTGCTGATGATCCGGGACAGCGATGACGTGCAGCTGGACAATATCGCCAGAACCGTCATTGCCAATAACTGCGCCGACTGCCACATTGCCCTTCACTGGGATTCTACCTCCAGCAATAAGGGGGCTTTCTACATGAGTGTCCCCAATGTATCCTCTTACCGGAACATGGAGCCGGTAAAGTCCAACTGGGAGAAGCACAATGCCCTGGGGGAGAGCCTGGTGGCAGGGCTTAAGTCGGCAGGGGTGAAGATCTTCTCCGGCGGGTCTATGGAGATGGATCTGACCCAGACTTCCTTTTCCACGGTCCCCTCCATTGATATTGAGCTGGGGGACAAGGCGTCGGATCACTCGGACGCTGCCTTGGAGGTGCTGGCCACAGGACTTTTGGCAGGGATCAACCAGTATTTTGGACAGTAAATAAAAAAATTGATGCTAACCACTTTCCAAAATCGTTTTTTTCGTGTATAATGTAGTGGTTGGCATCATTGGGAGACGTAGCGAAGCGGCCGTAACGCGGCGCACTCGAAATGCGTTTGTCGGTTCATCCCGGCACGAGGGTTCGAATCCCTCCGTCTCCGGTGGGAAAGTCCTTGGGAATAGCGGATTTATAAGATAAATGCGGTATTTTCAAGGATTTTTTTACGGAGTCACCACACAAAAACTCCCTGGAAATACAGGATCCGTCCCGCATTTCCAGGGAGTTTTGGGTACTGCGCCATATTATGCCAGAATGTCCAGACCGCCCAGATCCATCCCCCCAAGATCGCCGGAGGGCATGGCAATGTCCATTCCCGTTAAAGAGGCGTTGTCTGTGGAAGGAGCCATGGCACTAAACATAGAAGAAACGGTTTCATTGACCGAGTCCTTCCCGTCCTGGGCCATTTCCTTAAGGGCGTATTCCTTTTCGTCTCTGCGGCGTTTTTTCCGCCTGGCCTCCAGTTCCTGGCGGATCTGCTTTTCTTTTTCAAGCTCAGCCTTTTTCGCGGCTTTTTCGGCCTGATCCTCCATGCGCTGTTCCTTGGACAGATGCTTTAACTTTTTCTGGATGCGCTTTATTAGTTTTTCCATGCGCTTGATCTGCTGGGCATATTTTTTGGCGTCCTTGCCCTCGCTGGCAAGGGCTCCCATCTTTAAGTCAGCCAAAGCGCGCATGGCCTTGGAAAATACCTGCTGGACATCCAGCACGGTTTCTGACCTGGCCAGCATGGCGGCAAGTTCCCCAACGGAATTTTTAGGACCGGAGGACTTCATCTTAAAAGAAGAGTCTGACCCGGCTTTTTTTGCGTCTTCCGCAGACTGATATTTGGCATCCGTGCCTGCTTTTGTCAGAGATGGAGCGGAAGTCTCCAGGATATCCATATCCATGGCTTCGCGAGGATCCTTATCTGTGCCGGTCTGGGGATCTGCCTTTGGGGTTTGGCCGGTTTGGGGTGGTGGGAGGGCATCCGTTTGCCAGTTTCTTGCGGTAACCTTCATAAACAACCTCCTTTTTTAAGGCAGTTTTATATTTCTCTTATATGGAGTATATCGGCGAAAGGGGGAAAAAGAAAATAAAATTCCGGTAAATTGTGAAAATTTTGTGAACGGGCCAAAGGTTTTATGAAAAAAAGATGGACATCCCCCCAACTTGCGAGTAAGATAATAGGCAGAGAAATTTGACGGAAAGAATGGTGGTGTTTGAACATGAAGCGGGAGATAAGTATGACAAAAAATGTGGATATGATCCAGGGGCCTATCTTTAAATCCCTGGTATTCTTTGCGCTGCCTCTGCTGGGCTCCAACATTTTTCAGCAGCTTTACAACACGGTGGATACCATGATCGTGGGCAATTATTTAGGGGACGTGTCCCTGGCGGCCATCGGCGTCTGCACGCCGGTCTATGAGCTTTTGGTGGGATTTGCCCTGGGGATCGGCAACGGGCTGGCCATCGTGACGGCCAGGAGCTTTGGGGCAGGAGATGAGGAGGAACTGAAAAAGTCGGTGGCAGCGTCCATGATCATCGGTCTGTGTTCTTCCCTGGCCATTACGCTGATCGGCCAGCTGTGCCTGCATCCTCTTTTGCGGCTGTTAAATACGCCTCCGGAGATCATTGACCAGGCTTACGGCTACATATCCACGGTAACCATGTTTGTGCTGGTGATGTTTGCCTACAACCTGTGCGCGGGGTTGCTGCGGTCCATCGGCAACAGTTTTATGCCTTTGATGTTCTTGATCTTGTCCTCCTGCATCAACATTGTGCTGGACATCCTGTTTATTACCAGGCTGAACATGGGGGTTAGGGGGGCGGCGGTGGCCACGGTCATATCCCAGGGGATCTCCGCGGCGCTGTGTATGGTGTATATCTTTAAGAAGACAAAGATCCTGGTGCCGGAGCGGAGACATTTTCAGGCGGACAGGGAACTGTACCGGGAACTTCTGGGACAGGGATTTTCCATGGGATTTATGGGCAGCATCGTGTCCGCAGGTTCCGTGATCCTCCAGTACGGCATCAATGGTCTTGGATATCTGGTGATCGCGGCCCACACGGCGGCAAGAAAGCTTTACATGTTCTGCAGCATGCCGGTCATTACCATGGGTATGGCGTTTTCCACCTTTGTATCCCAGAACCGGGGAGCGGACAAGGGGGACCGGATCCGCCTGGGCATCCGGTACGTAAGTATCTACGACGGGGTTGTGACGGCGGTTGTGGTGGCGCTGATGCTCATAGGAGCCCCGGATCTGGTGCGGTGGATCTCCGGTTCCAGCGAGGCGGCGGTTTTGGAAAACGGAGCCAGGTATCTTCTGATCGTGTCGCCTTTTTATGTGGTCCTGGGCATCCTTATCGCCACCAGATGCGCGCTGCAGGGCCTGGGCCAGAAGCTGCTGCCTTTGGTGTCCAGCGTAATCGAGTTTTTCGGGAAGATCCTGTTTGTGGTGGTGTTTATTCCAAGGTTCCAGTATATGGCGGTGATCTTCTGCGAGCCGGTGATCTGGTGCGTCATGACAGCCCAGCTTGTCTATACTTTTTATCACGACAGCTATATCCGGTCCTTTAAAAAAACAGGAAGGTGATCCGGCGAAGGCTGTGCCGGCGGCAAAGCATGGCAGATACGGGGGATCTGCAAAGAACGCAAAAGGCAAGATGGAGACAGAATGGAGGGAGTGTCGGATGGAAGAGAAAAACAACGGGGAAACCATGGGACTGGTGCTGGAAGGCGGCGGGATGCGGGGCATCTACACCGCGGGAGTGCTGGATATATTTTTAGAGCATGGGATCTATTTTGACGGGGTGATCGGGGTGTCCGCAGGCGCCATACACGGATGTTCCTATGTGGCGGGACAGACAGGACGCAGCATCCGCTACTATAAAAAATACTGCAAAGACAAGCGCTTCATGAGCTTTCGCAATGTGATAAAGACCGGGGACATGGTGGATAAGCAGTTCTGCTATCATGAACTGCCGGATGTGCTGGACCCTTACGACTACCAGGCGTTTGAGAACTCCAAGATGAAGTATTATGTGACCTGTACCAATGTGGATACGGGAAAGGCGGAGTATTTTCAGATCACGGACATGAAAAAGCAGATTGACCTTCTGCGGGCGTCGGCATCTCTGCCCTATGTGTCGAAACTGGTGGAATATGACGGCAAAAGGCTTCTGGACGGCGGGTGTACGGACAGTATCCCCGTAAACGCGTTTATGAAGATGGGATACAAGCGAAACGTGGTGGTCATGACCCGTCCCAGGAATTATGCCAAGGAACCGGAACTGGGAGGACTGGCAGCGGCGTATTACCGGAAGTATCCGGAGTTTGTCAGGGCCTTGAAAAACCGTCATAAGGCATACAACAACACCAGAAAGCTGATACGGCGGCTGGAGGAAGAGGGCAGCGCGTTTGTCATCAGCCCCGGGGAGCCTCTGGACATGGGACGCACCTGCCATGACCCGGATCAGCTCCAGCGGGTTTATGACATAGGGCGGGGGGATGCTGTCCGGCAGCTGGGGAATCTGGAAGTGTTCCTGGAAAAGCGCAGGTAACAGAGGAAAAAAACGTAAGAAAAAAGGTTTCACCTGATGAAAGAGGTGAAACCTTTTTTTCTCTACAGGGTGATCAGCGCATAGTCTCTGCTGCCGATTCCAAGGGCGGCCGCCGCCTCCACCGTATGGATGCCGTTTCTGGACTCGATGCGCTCAATCAGGTGGGCCTTGCCGGGATCGTCGCTGGCGTACACCAAATCAAGGCATGCCTGATCCAGAGCGACAGGGTCTAAAGAAGCCAGGATGCCGATATCTCCGATCTTGGGATCCTCGGCCATGGCACAGCAGTCGCAGTCCACAGACATATTGCGCATAATGTTGATAAACGCCATCTTTCCGTCAAAGTACGCAACGATGGATTTGGCCGCGTCCGCCATGGACTCCAGGAAGGAATCATGGTCAGAGTTCCAGAAATCCTCCACCACGCCTACGCCATGGATGTACGCCTTGCCGTGGGATGAGGCGATGCCGATGGAGATGTTCTTTAAGGCGCCGCCGAACCCGCCCATGGGGTGGCCCTTGAAGTGGGACAGCACCAGCATGGAGTCATAGTTGGCCAGATGGTTCCCTACGTAGTTTTTTTGGATCTTCTTTCCGCCGTCAATGGACAGTTCCAGTTCGCCCTCCTCGTCCATGATGTCCACCGGGGCGATGTCGGTCCAGCCATGGAACTTCATGGTCTCCCAGTGGGCTTTGGTGGTGTCCCGCTTTCCCTCATAGGCGGTGTTGCATTCCACGATGGTGCCGTTTACAAGGTCAATGACAGGCTTTAAAAAGGGCGGGCGGATAAAATTCTGGTTGCCCACCTCGCCGGAGTGGAGTTTTACCGCCACTTTGCCGGGCAGTGCTGTGCCCAGAGCCTGATACAGCTGCACAACGGCCTGGCTGGTCAGTGTTTTTGTGAAATAAACGTTGGATTTTGCCATAGTCATACGCTCCTGTTTTTGTGTATTTTCCCAAATCCTTTGGGGTGTTGCCTGCTTATTAGTATATAGGATAAAGTCAGGTTTAGGTCAAGCGGGTTTTGGGAAAGTTTTTAGCTGATTCGTAGATTTAGTTGCCTTTTCCGGTCAGTTCATCCAGGGAGGCGAACCGGTATCCCATGTCCTCCCATTTTGTCAGAAGCTCATCTAAGATCTCCCCGTTGGTCTTTGAGGTGCTGTGGAGCAGCACCACGGCGCCGGGATGGACGCGGCCTAACAGTTTTTGGAAAGCTTCCTCCTTGGTGGGCTGTTTATCCTCATACCAGTCCACATAGGCCAGGCTCCAGAAAAAGGTGTGGTATCCCAGATCCTTTGCCATCTGTAAGTTGGATTCGCTGTACTTGCCCTGGGGCGGGCGGTAGTATTTTTTCATAGGCTGTCCCG
>Ga0137308_102400_pt1 | contig 12672 bp, 16 predicted proteins | sample Inofrocosms_June_FD_97181 | JGI IMG/M metagenome (GOLD analysis project Ga0137308, IMG submission 97181) | Mouse cecal microbial communities from Vienna, Austria - N-Acetylneuraminic and N-Acetylglucosamine D2O microcosms_June | ecosystem: Host-associated > Mammals > Digestive system > Large...
CAACTACAGGCAGTATGGTGAACAGCAGCTCCAGCAGGAAGGCGGGCAGTTCAATGAATGCGGCTATGTGGTGTACCACGGCACAATGCCGCTGGAGGAATTGATGATGGAGGCCCCCGCAGAGAAGCATCAGCGGGAACAGGGACTCCAGATGGGAGGGGTGGCGCAATGATTCTTTACCTGGAGTGCCGGAGTTACGGTATTGCGCTCGATATCCCCACTACCCGTGATGAGGCGGCAAGCACGATCTTTAGCCTGATCGCAGGCTTTGAGGATGAGCCCGCGGAAATCAGCATCAGCGGTGTGAACAGCCCCATCCCCAACCTCTATCCGTATGTCCAGCACGCCGATCTGGAGAGCGGGGCTGACATTGAGAAGCTGAACACCCTGGACGACAGAATCAACGGTATGACACAGGAGGAACAGCGCCTCTTTTCCGGGGCGCTGGAACTGGAATGTACCGGCGATCTGGACTTTGCGGTTCATGTCGCAACCAGCCTGGACCGTTATGAGATATTCCCCAAAATCAAGACAGACGAGGATCTGGGCCGTTTTCTGGTGGATACCGCATTCATAACTGGAAAATTCCGATTTCCGGAGGAGGCCCGGCCCTATCTGGACTATGCCAGGATCGGTGCGGAGCAGCGGGACGCCCTTGGGGGTGCATACACGGCCTATGGTTTTGTCAAACGCCGTGAGGAAGCGCCAGTGCAGGAGGAGACGCCAAAAGCCATGCTTTTGACACTCACAGCCTCAGAACAGAGTTATCCCCTTGTCCTCCCCGCCTCCGAGAAGCAGCTGGGACAGGCAAAGGAGTCCCTGAGAATCGAGGACTTCGCTCAAGCGGTGATCGCCAGCGCCGAATATACAGCGCCCTATTTGAACCGGCTGATCCCTATGGACAGTATCACTGTAGAGGACGCCAATGAGATGGCTCTCTGTCTCCAGCGCCTTAAAAAAGACGGCGAGATCATAAAATACTGCGCCGCTCTGGAGGTGGAAGAACCGTCCACCTTCACCGAGGCCCTTGATATGGCCATCGACATCGACGACTATGAGCTGATCTCCGACAGCGAACGGGAGTATGGCCGTCAGGCCCTGCGCCGCATGGGTGCAAACGACGAAGTTCTGGAGGCCATAGAAGGCTGCACTGATTTTGACCGGCTGGGCAGTGAGATGATGGATGAGGACGGCGTTCGGCAAACCGGGTTCGGTCTGGCGCGCCGGCTGAGCAAGCCCTTTCCTCCTGCGCAAGAGCCGGACCAGCAGATGGGAGGTCTATCATGTTAAAGCTGAATATATCCAGCGGCAGGGTACTTGAACAGTTGAAACTGCCGGTGCCGCCGGATGAATTCAAACGGAAAGTTGATGAAATTCGTGCGGCGGGCCAACCCAATATCGCACCCACGGTATTGAACGCTGACAGTTCCGTCCCCGCACTCAACTGGCATCTCCAGCAAACCAGGCTGGACAGCGATTCCACGCTCCAGAAGCTGAACCAGCTGGCGGAGACAATAGACGGGATGAACGCGGCGGAACACTACCATCTGTCCAAGTCTCTGGACCCGGAGTCTCAACAGAGTCTGGACGATGTGCTTCGGATCGCCGCCCATATCAAACCGGCCAGCCTGGATTGCTACGAGGTCATTCCAGGTGTGACCTCCCACCAGGAGCTGGGCAGATGGCTGGTGGAGCATGACCGTCTGGAGGATAAGGTACCGGAGACTCTGCGGCCCTACCTGGACTATCGCTCCATCGGCATCGACTACTGCAACAGCCATGAGGGAGAGTTCCTGGCCGACAGCTACACCGGGATTCAGTCAGGCGCTATGGAGCAGGTCTTGGAAGAGCAGGGCGTCCTCCGCCTGACGCTTTCCACAGCAAAGGGTACATTTCCCCTCAGCTTTCCCGCCTCGGACGAGCGGCTGGAGCAGGCAAAAAGGGCGCTGGACGTGGAGGACTTCGCCCAGGCCGGCATCACCGCCGTCAAGTTCTCCTCCCCGTATCTGGACGGCCTCCTCCCGCTGGATACAATCACTGTGGAAGACGCCAATACGCTGGCGCTGTGCCTTCAGGAGATGGAGCAGGAGGACGGGGAACTGATGAAGTTCTGCGCTGTTCTGGAGGTGGAACAGCCGGGTGCCTTCACGGAAGCCGTCAGCATCGCCATGGACCGGGACGACTATGAACTGGTCCCGGAGGACATGGATGAGTACGGGAAGCAGGTACTCCGCCGCACTGGGGCTGACGATGAAGTTATTGATACCATCGACGGGTATATGGATTTTTCCCGTCTGGGCGAGGACTCCATGGCAGAGGACGGCGTCCGGCGGACGGAGTTCGGTCTGGCGCGCCGCCTGAGCAAGCCTTTCCCTCCCGCACCGGAGATTGGGCAGGCGATGATGTAAAAAGTTTTTGTAGACTTTCGCCGGGAGTTGTGGTATCTATTGTTGCTGACCAAAAACGAAAGGGAGTGAAACCGTTGCAAATCAACATTTACAAGGACAAAATGCTGGGGGCTCGCCTGTTCGGGGCCTCGGTGCTGTACAGTGCCGCGCCCATCCCCCGTGAGGATGTGCCCCAGGGCTGGTACTGTTACGACCTGCGTGGTACAGCCCGGCATCCGGACGAACCCCACGCGTTGGTGGATCTGGCGGAGGAAAACCATGCCGGCTCGATCCTCTCCTGTCTGCCGCTGAAAAAGGGTGGCTCTCAGTTCCGGCTGATCAAGGATATGTTCCAGATGACCGGTACAAATCCCAGCTTGGCGGAGTTCTGTGCTGAGGAAAAGATCCGCTGCCCTGAAACGCCTATCCGCCATCAGCTGTGCCCCGCATCCCCCGAGGATGCGGGGCTTTTTTATGCTCAGACGCCGGAGAAGGATAAGGAGCTGGGGGCCATCGGCCATGTCCGCATCGACTTCGGACACGAGGGACGCGAGGGCTTCTACCATACCTGGTGGCCCAAAGGCCCCGAAGAGCTGAACACCCAGGAGTTCCGGGATGAGCTGGACAAGGTGGTGAACGATCTTCGCAAGGGAGTCCTGAAAGACCTCCCCTCCATGCGAGTGTAGAGCTGTTTCAGCTCCATCCCGCTATCGTAGACCACACCATAGGGCGTGACTGTGCCGTTCCCGCTGCGGATCAAAGCCAGCGCTTCTGCCCTGCCGTCTATCGAGTAATACTCATCCACGGTGAGACCGTCGTTTTTGATGCAATGCTCCCGACCGGCCTCCTCCAATTTGGAGAAATCCGTGATTACTGTGGTGTCCTGACAGCAGAAGCTCAGATTGATAAAACCTTGGATATCCGTCAGGTCGAGCTTGTGGGCCATGGCGAGAAACTGGTCTTTTTCACTCTTCCAGAAGCTCTCCAGACGCTTGGCCAGATAGTCCAGCTCGTCCACATTGACCGCCGCACCTTTCAGCCGCTCCAGGACGGGGTACTCGCTCTCCAGCTTGACCACGCGACAGTCCTGGGCCAGCACGTCCCCAATGCCCAGTTCCTCCAGCAGTTCCATCGTTCGGTCGTAGTCCTCCTCGGGGATGGGGAAGGGGATGGTAATCTCCCCGTATTCCGGGTGGGTACTGGAGGTGAGCACAGCTTCCATCATCATGTCCGAGCCCTCCCGACGTTCATGACCTCCGGCCCATACCGAGCGATGACCACCGCGTTGAGGATCAGCAGCAGGGTCTCGTCGCTGACCAGTTCCGGGTCGGCCAGTTCCTCCGAGGTCGCGCCCAGTGTTCCAGTGCAGATGCCCTTTGCCGCGCGGTAGAGGACGTACTCCTGGACGGTGCTTTCGCCCAAACGCACGATGGCAAAGTCGACTTGATCCGGCCTGACGGCAAAGAGGGTCTTCCTCCAGAGCCCGGCGTGGGCGGAGAGCAGATACACTGTGGCCAACCAGCGGCTGTTGACATATTCTGCCTCTGCCTTGGTCATCTCTGCCATGCGCATGACATGGAGCTGTCCCTCAAAATGGAAGCGCTCCTCCCGGCAGGCGAGCCCCACGGCCCGCTGTTTCAAGGGGAGGTGCTTCCAGGGGCGGACTGTCTCGACGATCAGCTCGTCCATCGTCACCGCCCCAGCCTCCAGCCGCTCGGAGAGGTAAGGGCAGTTGAGACTGCGGCAGCTCCGGCGGCGGTACTGGAGGCAGTTACGGCAGTCCACGTCCGTCGCAGTGGGCCGGTAGCGGCAGAGGACCGCACTGCTGCTCCCCCGGGGAGCGAAGTTTGGCACCATCATCATCTGCCGTTCCAGCTCCGCCAAAGGCGTACCGCGTACAAAATACTTTCCCATTTCATGTCCCTTTCTGTCAAATAAAAAAGGGGCCTATTTCCGCCGCTTTGGCGGTCATAGGCCCCTTTTACTCGCAATTTTCACTTTTTAGGCGTCAGAGGTCAATTTAACTGCATCCCTTCCGCCTCGTGTTGCTTAGGACTTTCCGTCAACGCATTTGCAAGATCGATCACCTGCGGGACCGTGTCCTCGATCTGTTCCATGATCTGCTCCAGTAACTTCTCCTGCGCCGGATTGGAAACGAGACCGAGCGCCGTCATGTGCTGTGCGGCGTCAAAGATCACCGCAAGCTGATCCTGCGTGAAGAGCAGTTCGGAGGGCAGGAGCCCGGAGCGGGTGGCGAAATCCTGCTTGGCGGCGGCATAGTCGTTGTCGTAATAGTGCCCCTGCCACAGTCCGGTGCCGTTCTGGATGCGCTCCCAGGTGATGAATTCTACACCATAGCCACCCTCTCGCTCGTGACCTGCCAGCACGATGTTGTCGAACTCCGCCAGTAGCCGGTAGTCGGCGGACAGCCCGTTCGCCACCAAAGGAGGAGCCACCACCATCTGCTTCATGTACGTCAGAGTTTCGTCCGCGATGCACCGCACCTGGTCCAGCGCGTTCTCCAGGCCGTTCCTCCGCACATGGTCCGGATCATAACTCACACTGCCGTGTACGTTGACATTGCAGATCTGGTGGGCACCTTTCTCGATAGGCAGAAGCCCCGCATACTCCGGCTGGACTGTGAAGCCCTCCCGGCGCAGCCGGCGGCCAACCTCGGACAGGTACTTTGTTTGATGGTCTGTCATGTCATCCTCCTCTCGCCTGCCCTGGGCAGACACGATCCTGATTTCTGTACTCGCTGCTTGTTCACAGCACATACAGAAAAGCGCCGGCTCGCCTGTATTTGATAGGCCAAGCCGACGCTTCTTCGCTTTTTATAACTTTTTCAATTGAGATATCCACGCTTCTGCCATCAAAGGTTCTGCTGAAGCAACGCTTCAAAATGGGGGCGCTCTGCTTCCGGAATACCCGCTGTGACCAATGCCTGCTCAACAGACAGACCCATGTTTTTGATCAGACTGCGAATGACCTTCAGCGCCCCATCTGTCATCCCCTCGGCGCGGCCCTCCTTCAGTCCATCCTCCCGTGCTTTCAAAAATGGCACCAATATTCCTTTCGCTATGCATTCGCGCAGTGTCTCTTCTATCGCCCTACTTGTCCACAAAGTTTTCAGGCATCATCAAAAAAGCATATGATGCATAGATGGCCCGGTTTCCTGTGTCGGTTCCAATCCCTCATCCAAAGCAAACAGGTGCTATGTCAACTGTTCCAAATTCGTAAGTAAAGCATTTGGCTGGAGAATATCATCATCAGAAAACACATAGATTTCCTGCATACGCATAAATGTTTTCATCAGTTCAGCGTCTTCTTGGATAGAATGGAACAAGGTGAACTCGGAAAAAGGTTTCTGCGCAAGGTCACTGCCGATCCGAGCCTCCTCTTCTTTCCGCTTGTAAGCAAGCATTCTCACAAATTCTTCAGGCTGGGCCAGCAGACTCTGGATTCGATCCTGCTCCAGCATGGTCGACAAATCGTAAAGGTGCTTGGCAGTATCGAACAGTTTTCGCCGTTGATAGTAAAATTCAGCAGCTAAAACCTTATCCGCAAAGATCCGCTCCATCTTTATTGTCTCGATTGGAAAGGGCTTAACCTGATATCTGCTCTCCAAAATACTGCGCTGCTCTTCGGTTGCTTCAGAATAGAGAAGCGGAGAAACGGTTAGTGTCTCTGTAGGCTCACTGACTGTAAACGATGTAGCCTCCACTTTTACATAGCCAAAGCGCTGGAGTGCGTCATCTTCATCCACGGCAACAACAGGATCGTACTCATACACGCTGGTGATGCTGCCACGCTGATTGCTTTCACGTTCCTTCTCTGCGGTGCGGCGAAGCTCCGTATAGGCATTGGCGGCTGTTTCAAGCCGTTTCTTTCCTTGACTTTTGCTGCAGTCCTGAATCTCCACAGTAAGATCAATATCCTCAGAAAAGCGTTTCATTCGGCCAATCGCTTTGTAAAGGGCGGTCCCACCCTTAAAATAAGCTGGGAGATTTTTCTGCCGATGAGACAGCTCCCAAAGCAGCAATGTCAAATAGTAATCCTTTTCAATGATATCTCCTCGGATCCCGGTTTTCTGGCTGATATCTGAAAGTATAGCTCTCATTGCGTCTCTATCATGATGCAGGACCATCGTGCGCCTCCATAAGCAGATCGGTCAGCGTTAAAACTGTTTTCTGTGGATAATATCGCCGCGCTGTAAAAATCAGAGTCAAGGGATCAAGGGCCTCGTTCTTGATAAAAGCAGCTAAAAGCACCCCAAAGGGATCCGCATCAACGTGTGCGTCAGGCAATCGTTCAACTGCATCGATCAATTGCAGGTATCTCCAATTTCTGTTTGTGATTGCCGCCGCCGGCTTCTTCAATCTGATATGGCAGCCATCTGGCAGTTTAGAATTGTAGAGGTTTGTGGTGACCTCGACCTTGCGGGGGATCAGTGTTGAAAGTCCCATCCGGTTCAGTAGTGCCGCGCCCGACTCATACCCGATCCGCACACCATCCTGTACGGTCAATTTCTTGATCATGATATGGTCAATATCTGGAGCAACACAGCCAAATACTGTTTGCTGCATATGGCAGTAAAGGCCCTTCTGCAACCGCTTGAGCTCGCCCTGGTCCGCCAGCCGTTTGAGCTTCACGTTAGTAACGGCTTTCGCTTTGTCACGGGGGATGGCGAACCGTTTGGCAAGCTGTCGGGCTACATCTTCTGTTCGTATCGGATCTTCCTGGGGTATTGCCTTGATAATCTCTACTATTTCCGCTCCATACCCTATCCGTGCCATTCTCCATTCACCTCCGTCGATATTACCACGCAGTTATCCGCTACTGATTACTGCTGTTATACTATCACTTTATGCAAAGATAGTCAAGGTAGTTTGCCCACTATCCTTCACTGTACATTCTATCTTCACTAGTGTTTCCGTAGACCACGTCCTCCTGCACCAGCTTGTCCTCCAAGTCACTCATGCACACGCCGCACTCCCGCAGGGTGTCTAGGAGCGGTGCCGGGATATCTGTCAGGTCGAAGTGGTAATCAGCCTCTACGAGGTAGTCCGGGACCTCGACTTCCGGATGGACCTCGCCCTTCATCTGGCCGCAGGGCTCGTCCATCTGACAGGTGTCGCACGGCTCACATGCGGCACACAGCACGGCGAGAAGGTCCGCAGTCGGCGGCCAACCTCGGACAGGTACTTTGTTTGATGGTCTGTCATCTCATCCTCCTCCCGCCTGCCTTGGGCAGACATGATCCTGATTTTTGTACTCGCTGCTTGTTCACAGTACATACAGAAAAGCGCCGGCTCGCCTGTATTTGATAGGCTAAGCCGACGCTTCTTCGCTTTTATAACTTTTTCAATTGAGATATCCACACTTCTGCCATCAAGAGTTCTGCTGAAGCAACGCTTCAAAATGGGGGCGCTCTGCTTCCGGAATACCCGCTGTGACCAATGCCTGCTCAACAGACAGACCCATGTTTTTCATCAGACTGCGAATGACCTTCAGCGCCCCATCTGTCATCCCCTCGGCGCGGCCCTCGGCGCGGCCCTCAGCACGGCCCTCGGCGCGCCCCTCCTCCCGGGCATCCTGAAATTTCCCCTGCCACATCATATACGACACCTCCATCTTGTCATCACTGCGCACTTCCTGCACCTTTTCCACTGTCTTGTGTAACAACTCAGTGGTGTATTCCCTGCTCTCATCGTTCGTGCGGATATAATCCAAATATTCCGTGATCGCAAGCCCTGCGTTTCCTGTCTTGTAGCGGCTGTTCAGAAAAATCACATGAGACCCATCCTCATATGCCTGATCCGTGCCCTTGAGATAGGATACCCGCTCGTTGACTGCCAGACCCGTCCCAAAGTAATCAAAATCGCAGACCAGGATGATAAAGCTCTCGGACAGGTCGCTATAAAATCCTCCCTTCAGCAACTCCGTGCGGTCCATCGTGCCTTGGTAATAACGTACTCGTTTCTCCAAATCTTTCTTGAGTGCGTTTTGCATCTCAATTGCGTATACTGTCCTCGCCTCGTCATGAAGGTAGACATCGATTCGGATCCCGTGATGCAGGTAGCTGTCTTTCATCTCCTTCTGCGTATCCACATACTCTATGTGGTCGATCTCTTTTCCAAGCAATTCCTCCAGGAACAGCTTGCAGATCTCTGGTGTTCGCATGACCTGGCCAAACATGAAGTCATTTTTTAAGGGCAGTTCCATCAAAGGTGTAGTCTTTCGTTCCAAGTCGGCACCTCCAGTCCTGTTACTGCCTCTATTTTATCACAGCCATTCTAAAAAGTCCATTCCTTTTTAGAAAATGCTCTTTTCAAGCGCATCGACCAGGATAACGGTGAACAGCGAAGCCCACGCTGAGGCGCAGCGAACCGTTGACAAGCTGTCGGGCAGCATTTTCCATTCGCCACTCGTATTAGCTCCTAGGGGATTGCCCTAATGATTTCTATCCCATACTCGCAGCGCCATAAACTACGTCCTCCTGCACTAGCTTGTCCTCCAGGTCGCTCATGCACACGCCGCACTTACGCAGAGTGTCCAGGAGCGGTGCCGGGATGTCTGTCAGGTCGAAACGGTAATCAGCCTCCACAATGTGAATAGCACCGCTCTCCGGGTCGGCCTCGTAGGCAAGTTTAGTGTCCGGCTCGAGCCCCAGCTCCTCCAAGAGATGGCCCGGAACACTGACCTCCGAATAGACCTCACCCTTCATCTGGTCGCAGGGTTCATCCATCTCGCAGTTGTTGCACTGCTCGCAGGCAGCGCACAGCGCGGCCAGCAGGTCAGAGGCGAGGCTCTGCAGAGCCTCGGTGACACGGAGCAGTTCCATGACGGTCATCTGGCCGGGGATTACCACCGCGGTCTGGTCCAGCAGGTGCAGCTCCAGCCGCTCCCACTCGGTAAGGTTTGCTCTCTCCAGCTCCGCTGCGGAGATGTGGACTTCGTTCGGGTACTCCTTTAGAATAGTTTTCATTGTGACCTCCAAAATTATTTTGACATATTTGTTTTCAGATGGTAAAATAGCGTATGAATCCAGGAGCGAGTTTCGGCTTCTGACTGCCGCATTGGTATAGCGGCCAGAGGTTTTTGGATGAGTGTAAGGTGCCTTTTGACAGTGTCCTGCGTGGTATTATGGCGAGAGATAATTCCCCAAAATTTTCAGAAATTATTTTCTCGAAATACCTCCTGTTGGTAGGAATTTTTTCTCTGAAAAACGGGTTGACCCATTAACTGACCCATTACGGGACGGACTGGGGCGGACGTATCGGACGGTTGGAGTTCAGAAAAAGGGCGCAATACCCCTATTTTCGGACACAATAACACGCGGCGGACGATTCGCGCATAGTTCGGGACCAAGAGGCCGTGGGTTCAAATCCCGTCACTTGGGCCAAAAACTCGCCGAAATCGTATGGTTTCGGCGAGTTTTTGCAACTTTTTCGAGCAGTTGATTTTTTTGACCCATTATCTGACCCATTTAGTGACCCATTAACGGGCGAACGGAGCCGGACCTATCGGACGAAAATGCCGCGAAAAGCGCTCTCTGGGAGAAAGATTTTTGCGTGTGCAAAAATTTTTTCACACGCGGTTAGGCCTTGTTTGAAAAATAGCGAGGAGTAGGCTAAATCAACAAAATAGCAATAGAAGCCAAGTAAACGAAGGCAAGAAAAGAAGCATCTAACTTGTCATATCTGGTGGCAATTCTGCGAAACCATTTAAGCTTTTGGAAGAAGCATTCAACCAAATGGCGCTCTTTGTATAACCACCAATCTACCGGCCATGGCTCAGAAACATTGCTCTGCGGCGGGATTACATAGCAGGCTCCTTGTTCTGAAATGTAAGTTCGAATATTCTTTGCCCCATAAGCACGATCTGCCAATACATTACTACCTCTGATTGTGACCTTTTCCAGCAGTTCAACGGCATGGACTGAATCATGGTCATTCCCCGCAGACAGCATAAATTCAACCGGGTTCCCCAGCCCGTCCACAATTGCGTGCAGCTTTGTATTTAACCCACCTCTGGTTCGCCCAATTGCCTTATTCGCCGTTTTTCCCCCTCCATTGGCGCTTTCGTGAACCTTAACGCAAGTAGAGTCCAAACTCAGATTTTCCATATCCGCATCTTCGGACAAGGCGTGAAATATCGCTTCCAATGTACCATCATCCCGCCATTTGGCAAATCGGGCATAAACGGACTGCCAGGGGCCATACACCTCCGGCAGTTCCCGCCACTGCGCTCCGCTGCGGGCAATCCATAGCATTCCATTGAGCATTTTTCGGTCATCTTTCCGAGGCCGGCCTCGTTTCCCTGTCTTTGGGGGCGGAAGCACTGCTTTCACTCGTTCCCATTGTCCTTTTGTCAATTCATATCTCTTCATTCCTCTATTTTCGCACTTACCATCGATTTGTGCAATATTTATTTTTCAAACAAGCCCTAGAAAGTCATCTCCATGAAGTTCCCCATCTTCTCCGCCGCCTCCTGCTGCATCTTGTCAGTGACGTGGGTGTAGGTGTCAAGGGTGAACCCGGAGGAGTAGTGCCCCAGCATACTGGAAAGTGTCTTGATGTCTACGCCGTTTTGCAACGCTAAAGTTGCGAAAGTGTGACGTAAGTCGTGAAATCTGACGTGTTCCATGCCACAATCTTCTAAAATCCTCTTGTGGATGCGACCCGCAGTGTCCGGATGATACATGGTCCCGGTCACCGGCGAGGGGAACATATACGGGTTGTCCGGGTGCCGGTCGTGCTCCTGGATCAGCAACTCCACCGCCTGTTGCGGAATCACTACCGTGCGGATGGAGTGCCGGGTTTTGGGCGTGCTCACCTTCAGCTCACCTTGACGGCACCGCACGGATTTGTTCACCGAGATGGTGTGCTTCTCGATGTCCAAGTCTGTCCAGAGAAGCGCCAGCAACTCTCCTCTTCTCAGGCCGCTGGTCAGCTCCAGGTAGAACATCGGGAGGACGTTGCGCTCTGCCGCCGCCTGAAGATAGTTGCCAATCTGCTCGGGCTGAATGACTTTCATCTCTTTCTTCTCTGGCTTGGGAGCACTGCACCCGTCGGTGGGATTCTTCTTAATGAGGTCCTCCTTCACGGCCTGGTCCAAGGCGTTGTGGAGGAGCATATGGATATTTCGGACGGTCTTGGCGCTCAAGCCAGGACCGACTTTCTGATTCTGGACCACCCTGCCACTGGTCCGCAGGTCCTGGTACAGTTTCTGGATGCGCAGGCTGGTCAGCTTCTCCAGCGAGATGTCGCCGATGTTAGGAATCAGGTGCTTCTCCAGAAAATTTGTGTACTGCTCCTGGGTGGTCTCCCGAAGATTGGGCTTGGAGTACAGCTCGAACCACGTCCGAAGCCACTCCGCTACGGTGAACTGCTGGACCGGAGCTGCGACTTCCTTGGGAGCGGACTTGATGTGCTTGGGGGCAGGCGCTTCCTGCGCCGTGTTCCGGATGGCCTCCCGGAGTTTTGCCTTGCACTCGGCCTGGGTCTTAGCGAGGACGTTCCTGTAGAGGAGTTTCCCGGTCACCTCATCACGGCCAACGGTGTAGCGGCCCTCCCAGCGGCCATCGCTACGTTTGCGGAGACTGCCCTCTCCGCGGGCTCTGCGTTTTGCCATGTCGTTTTCCCTCCTTAACTTAGCAGGCCAGCTCGTTGCAGGCGAGCTTGTTGTCGATCCAGTTCATCAGCCGATCCTTGGGGACGAGAATCCTGCTGCCGATGAGCATGGCGGGGAAGTTTTTGCAGTAGACCAGCTCGTAGGCGCTGGTGCGGGAGATGTTCAGGGCGGCGGCCACCTGGGCCACCGTCAACATAGCGGGGAGGTCCTCCAGGGACATACAAATTTTACTCACATTTTTCGCTCCTTTTCAATTGATATGTATACTCTCGTGAAGTCCAACGCTGATTCCCAACGCCGTGTTGACTTCGTTCATCTTATCCGCATCAATGCGCCCCACCTGGAAGTGTAGCCGGCCTTTGTCCAATGTACGGAGCTGTTCGAGCATGACCACGGACTTTTTCAGGAGGCCGCATCCGGGAACGTCCAGTAGCACATGAGTGGGCAGGTGCCGGTGCTTGATCTGCCCCGTGATGACGGCGGCGATGACCGTGGGACTGTGTTGGTTTCCGATATCATTCTGAACGATCAGCACCGGACGGATGCCGCCCTGCTCAGAGCCCACTACCGGAGCCAGGTCGGCCAAGTAGATGTCTCCACGATGGATCGTGGTGTTTCGATGGTTGACCATTTTCTTTTCTCCCCGTTC
>Ga0137308_102401_pt1 | contig 12666 bp, 11 predicted proteins | sample Inofrocosms_June_FD_97181 | JGI IMG/M metagenome (GOLD analysis project Ga0137308, IMG submission 97181) | Mouse cecal microbial communities from Vienna, Austria - N-Acetylneuraminic and N-Acetylglucosamine D2O microcosms_June | ecosystem: Host-associated > Mammals > Digestive system > Large...
GGGTTGCTAAGCGCCAGTGGCGCTTGTTTAGCAAAGACCGAAACAGCGGGTAGACCAGACCCTGCGGTGGCATCGTCGGTTGAAGCCAACGCTGCAGATGGAAATTTAGACAAGTGAAAGGTTCGGTTAATGAGTGTGGGTTACATTAGTTATGGTTTCCTCTCCTTTTCCATCTGTGAGATCCATTTTTTGAACGTGTTTTTGTCTACTCCGGATTGTTTTGCGGCCTCGCGCACGGAAATGATTCCTTCCTTCCACATGCTGTAAAGCATATAGAATATTGGCGGAATCTCCTTCTTCCTTCTTCCGCAGTGAATACCTTTCGCTTTTGCTGCCGCCATGCCCTCCTGCACTCTCTGACGCATCATCTCACGTTCTGTCTGGGCTACATAGGATAGTGCGATCATCATAATTTCCGACACCAGACGGTCGAGAAGCCCCCGGTCTACATCTGTGTTCAAAATTTTCATATCAAGAACTGCAATCCCGCACTTTTTCTCCAGTGTAATGACTCTCCACTGTTCCAGGATTTCATTGAAATCTCTGCCCAGACGGTCGATGCTTTTAATGATGAGTTTATCCCCTTCTCTGATTGTATTCAGAAGGGCTTTGTAACCCGGACGGTTAAAATCTTTTCCTGACTGTTTATCTGAAAATATATTTTCCTCCGGTACGCCCTGCTCTGCCAAGGCAGTTCTCTGACGGTCATCGTTTTGGTGGAGTGTGGAAACTCGGATGTAGCCATATGTCCTGCCAGACGCTCTGTTCTCAGTCCTTACCCCTGACTTTGCAGTCCGTTTTTTCTTTAGTACTTTCTTAGCCATAACAGCTTCCTCCATAACTTTTTCGTAAAAGGCTGACTTGATGACAACCCCTTTCATTTTAACTGAAAGTTCTTTAAAAATCCCCCTCTAAACACAAAAGGACAAAAAGGCAATACACCCTTTGTGCATTGCCTTTTTGTCCTCTATAATGTATATCTGATAAATCAGAAACTGTTATTTTGAAATCTTAACCTTTTTCTGTGCTTTTGACCATGAGCTGTAATATCTCACTCCTGCCACTGTCTTGTAAGTGCGTATGCGCACATAATAGGTTTTCTTTTTCTTTAATCCCTTTATTGTGGCCCCTGTTTTGGAACTGCCTGAAATATTTTTTGATTTTGCGCCGGAAAATTTACGGTTCACCGCGTATTGAATCTGGTAGCCAGAAACCCGGGAGTTCTTTTTCCATTTAACAGACATTTTTCTGCCAGACACATTTTTCACTTTTGTCAGCCCGGTTCCGGCAGGATTGACTGTAATGGTTATTCTTGCTGATACTTCCTCATAATCTCCATCCCCTGCCCTGACCGTAATCACTGCTTTTCCCACAAAATTCTTCTGTATGGTAACTTTTCCGTTTTTGGCAGCATTCACCTTTGTGCTGTTGGAGCCAAAACTTAAAGAACCGCCTTTAGCACGGACATTTAGCTTAAATGTCTGAACCGAGGTTTTTGCCGTCCTGGTATATCTGGCTGCCGCTGAGATCTCATTATCCGCTTTTAAGATTTCAAAGGTTTCTGTAATGGTTCCCGTATAATCTCCTGTTCCAGTCACTGTGATTTTGGCTGTTCCCGCATGAATATTCTGGCTGTATTCCACCTGGTAATCTAAAGGTGACAATACAGTGTCTTCATTTTCCACTGTGATATCCGGACACTTCTCCTGTCCGTCATAGACAAACTCCTCATCATCCACGATTAAAATATAATAAGGGGATATATCCGTCTTCTGTTCCTCCAGTGCGGGTATGGGCTGTACATCCTTTATCTCATCACAGTTTCTGCAGTGAATGGAGCACTGGCCCTCTGCAGTTTCCGTGGCCGGTATATCCTCTGTATAATCATCTTCCCAGTCATGGCCTGCCGGTATCACCTGCGGTTCCTGAATAATCCCACCGCATGTATTGCAGTGGCTGCCCTGTGTCCTCCCATTCTTTGTACAGGTGGCTGGTATCTCTGCATCTTCTACGACAGTATGAATATGGTCTGCTTCTATCCGGGGAATTTCCTGTCCATCTTTTGTCTCATCGCATCTGCCGCAGTGAATGGACTTCCATCCTGGTTCTTCTGTAGTTGCCGCTTTATCAAAGGTGTATTCCGAATCCCAGTCATGACCCTGGGCTGGGATTACTTCCTGCTCCTGTAGAATCATGCCGCATGTGCCGCAGTGGCTGCCCAGTGTCTTTCCCTCCTCTGTACAGGAAACAGGTACTGCCTGGTCGATGACCCGTTTATGGACATGAATTGCCGGGATTTCTTTTCCGTCCTTTGTCTCATCGCATCTCCTGCAATGGATAGACTGCCACCCCGGCTCCTTAGTTGTGGCTGGTTTATCAATGGTATACTTTTCTGCCCAGTCATGACCCAAGGCTGGGATTATTTCCTGCTCCTGAAGAACCTCACCGCATGTCCTGCAGTACTTTCCTTCTGTTTTTCCCTCTGTTGTACAGCCTGCCGACACAGCTGCCACAGTCACAGGGGTATGTGTATGCGTGTCTTCCAGTCTGGGGATTTCTTTTCCGTCTTTTGTGGCATCGCATCTCCTGCAGTGGATGGACTGCCATCCCGGCTCCTTGGTTGTGGCTGGTTTATCAACTGTGAATTCGGTATCCCAGCGGTGACCCAGGGCAGGGACCGTCTCCTGCTTCTGAATCGTCTCGCCGCAGGTACTGCAGTGGCTGCCTTGTGTTTTCCCTGCTGTTGTACACGTGGCCGGTACTGCTTCCTCATCCACTACAACGGTATGTACGTGCCGTATCCACTGGGCGTATAAAACAAATTTCTCGCCTTCATAGGCCGCCTCACGATTGACCACAGCCTGATCCTCATAGCTCTTGCCGCTTCCGTCTGGCTTTGTATTCCATCCGCTGAACGTATCTTGACCATTTGTAAACTGATTGGCGGGCAGCTGGAATTCCTCTCCTGATTCTATCCATGGGCTAGGTTCCATACTGCCGCTGGCTGCGCCATTTCCCTGAAAATAGATACGGTACTTCTCACTTCTCGGTGTCTGAGACAGTGTCTGCGCCGTATAAACAGTTCCCGGTTCATTTGGCGAGCTGGATAATATATATTGGAGTTCTCCGGAACTGAGTATATGCATTCCGTAAATGTACCCTGTCTTTTTCTGGTCTTCCGACAGTGAAAAAACAGGTGTGCCCTTTCCTGTCGCAAGGTTCAGTTCATATACGTGGTCCCTTCCGGAATAATAGAATTTTCCGTCAAAAGCGCCTGTCCCCGCATATTTGTCCTGCCAAGTATAACCTGGCTTATCAATTACAGGCCAAACATCCCCAATCTTTTCTACAGAGCCCTCTTTTGTAAAATCCGTTCCATTACAGGTGTATCTGCAAATGCTGTCCACCCCGTCAAATCCATACCAATACCCGCCTAAATAATCAAACCCTGCATCTGAGGCATTCCAGAAATAGCTGTCATAGGTTTCTTTTGACGCATCTTTGTCCGCTATTCCTCCAGTCATAACCCAGTCATCTGATTTCAAATGTCCGCCGTCCCCTGACTTAAAGAACTTGCTGCTTTTCATAAAATACCAATGCCTGGCTCTGCCCAGCCGGTCTTTAACCGGGTCATTCCAGGTCACGTCCACATGGTAATAAGAATCCCCAATTTTCACCATATCCCATGCATGGTTCAAAGAACTGCTGGTCACCATTTCACAGGACAATCCCAGTTCGTGGGCCAGATCCATAAATGCAAGGGCATACCCCTGGCAGACCGCCGTCCGGTTTACCAACGCCTCATACGCCGTGAATTTTGTAAGTTTCTCATCATATTCGCAGTTACGCGCCAGATAGTCGTTGATATAAAGGGCTTTTTCCATATCGCTCCAGGAATCGTCCGCTTTGCTTATAACGCCTGCGGCTGCTCTGTCGTAGGAGCTGCGCATCTGCTGTAACTCGTTTTTGTCTTTTGAAATATACTCAACACAAACCTCGGATACAAATGTACCATTATAACTGTAGCTATATCCGCCGCTGACATAAAAATACTTTGGAAATCGATTGAGTGTCTCCGAGTATATCTCTCTCAATTCTCCTGCCGTAATCTGGTACTCCGTTAGATCACAGCTGTCTGCAAAAGAATCCCATGCAGCAGTTAATTCATTTTGTACCTGTCTCTGGGTATCTGTCATTTCTGCCGAAGCCCCTGCCCGATTCTCGGATATGTCTGCTTCTTTCGGAAATCCTCCCTCCTGGATGATTTCATCAGACAAGTCCACGTACTTTTCCTGTACGCTCTTCTTATTTTCCGGGGTTCGTTCTGATGCCAGAACTTCCGCCTGCTGTCCTGCCAGGCAGACGCTCAGCCCCAAGAGCAGCATCCAAAATACTTTTTTCATTTTCCTCATTTTTTCTCCTTTTTCAAATGGGTGTAAAAATTTTTTCCATATGGTTCCTCAAAGCCAAGGCTTTCTGCTGATAGACATGTTCTTTTTCGGGCTGTCCGCGTATATGGCAGACTTCGGACATGTTATGATAAATCTTGATGAGAAAATTTGATTCTTTTCCATACACAGCTTCTATTATTTTCTCCGCTTTTTTTATATGCTTCCACGCCGCTCGTCCGTCACCATTTTTCAGATATAGTACACATATATTTTGACAAATTGCCGCAGTGAGTAATCCCTGTTTACCAGCATTATTCAATATTTCAAATGCCTTTTGAAAGCACTGTAAAGCGTTTGAGAAATCTTTCTGCTTTTCATAAACTCTTCCCATACTATGATATAGGTATGCATTTCCATAATAGTTCTCACCATATCTGGATATTGAATCTCCTAATAAACGCTCATAGATATGCAGAGCTTCCTGAAATTTTAACAGCTTTCCACATATTGCCGCTTTCCGTCTAAGTGCCAATCTGTTTCCAGCAGAATCTTTCAGATTCTTTTTACAATATATTTCTATTGCCTGATTACAGAATTGTTCACACATGATGTAATCATTTGCTGCCTGGTAATAATTGGCGGATTCTACAAGAGCCTGCGCATATATTTCATGTTCACTGCCCAGCTTCTTCTCCACAAAATCCAGAACCGCTTTGTACCAGTAAGCACTTCTCTGTGTGTTTCCTAACATAAGCCATGTCTTTGCAAGAATCCAGATATTTTCCAAATCTGCAATTTTCATCTCTTTATTAATATACCGTTCGTCAACGATTTCTGCAGCCGCTTCGATAAAGTTATCTTCTTCACCAGAAAGACCATCTCTTATCATTCTCCAGCTTTTTATGCATGTGAGACATATAAAAATCTCTTTTTTCCCCTGGTTATTTTCTATTCTCTCTTTTGTTTCCCTGTATCTTTCCATCTCCAACTTATCATCAACGGATAAATTCTCTATATCAAGATAAGGTATCCCGATCATTTCTTCCACTGGATCCTGAAATATAAAATGATGTAAGATGCAGGAATACAAGTCTCTGGCATTGCGCGAAAGGAGCTGATTGAAATATGGTGATACTCCAAGCACAAACAGTTTTCCTATTGCAAGAATCTGGTCGCGCATAAAATTCAGCTTCTCAACCACTTCTTCATCCCCAAAACGTACTCCTAACAATTGAACATTGTAGACAATTACAATGGCAGCATCTGATTCAGAGGCCCATTTTCTGAAATCCTGTGAATTGACCATCCCATCTTTTTGACTGTCGTCTGCAATATTGTGGGTAATAATCTCCTTTTCCACCAGCCTTTTTTGTATCAGAGAAACCCATTTTTCCTGATTACAGGACTGAAACAGACATATTCCACATGGAACCTCAGTTAATGTCATAAGCAACATTTCTAACTGCTCTCTATTATTCTGAATATCGCTTATCAAAATAAGCCTCCACTAAGATTCTGATATTTTTTTATTTTCTATCAGCCACTTTTCCACCAAAGGATGCAAATCACACCACCTTGTGCCATTATATTCCAAAACAGCGCCAATCTGCAGTAAAGTTGTAATTTCTTCTGATGAAGAAACATGCTTATTTCCTCTGTAGATTTCCTCCATTTTACCAATCAGTTCGTCACTATAACGACCGTTTATGTCTGACTCAAGGGTATTCAATGCCTGATCTGCGTCCTCCAGTTCCAGCACTCTGGATTTCCGAAGCCGTGCTCTTAATGCGGCATCACAGATGCATCGAAACAAATCCCTTATATTACCGCCTGTGTAATGGATTAATTTCGTCAGTGCCTCATCTGTAAACAGGGACAGGTCCGCACGTTTTCCGATTATGTTCTTTATGGTGTCCATTCCTTCTTCATATTCCTTTTGATACATCCCCCGCTGCCAGTTTCTGACTTTTATCATGGGAAGTTTTTCTGGATTCGGAAACCATACCTGGATATCTGCATATTCTGGCGTATATGACAAAGATATTGGGAATGTGACTAACAAGTGTATCTGAAGCCCCTGAAATCGAGAACCGTTTTCTTTAAATATTTTCCTTGCCTGCCCCAGCGGAATTTTATCTAAGCCATCCAAAATAACCAAAGGGATTTCCGGATATCCTTTTTTCTGCATCTGATTACTAATGTCCTGGATTACCCCGTTAATCTGATGAAGCAGTTCGCTGCTGCGTGGTTCTATCTGGGTTCTTATTTCTTTTTTTGACTCTGCACTGTTTTTCAGGATGGCTTTTACGCCTGCCAGCAATTTAATCACTTTTTTTATACCAAATTCTGTTTCAGCACCGATAGATACTTCGGCTTCCCCCTGTGTCGAAATTGTTTTAATCAATTCTGTATTGCTATTCCAATACTGTTCTATTTTTTCTACCATATGGCTGCTGATTTTTAAATTGTTGTCATTTGCCTGATTGACCAATAAGTCTAATATATAAAACAGGACATCCGTATATTCCATATCCCCCGAATCCAGCTCCATATCACAACGTCCAAAGCATGTAAGAAATCCTCTTGCTTCTGCGGCATGTTTCAACCGGTACAGCTCTGTTGTCTTTCCAACTCCAGCATGGCCTATAAATAATTTATGGATAAGCGACTCGTGGGAATCAAGCAATAATAAGTCCATTTTTTCAACAAAACCGGAATATGCATCCCCTGTCCGTGCCTCAGTTGCATCCTGATAAAACTTCTCGATTGCTTTTTCGTCCTGCAGTGGATTCGGATTAAATACATCCTGGATTTGTGACAGCTCCTGTGCTTTGAGATATAACATATGTTCCCCCTTGCTTATTGGTATGCCGCGCTTTCCGGAAGGAGCATCAGTTTCCCCCAAATATCCTCCGCAATCTCCCGCTCACTCCTGTTACCGTCCACGACCATCACCCGCTCCACGTCCTTTTGCTTCTCAAAAGCCTCCAGGTATTTCTCCCGCACTTCAATCAGACGGGCCTTTTTCTCAAATAATTCCCGGTGAAACCGATTTCTCGCGATTCTCTCCATTGCAATGTCAGGGTCTGTATCAATGAAAATATTCACTGAGGGCCGAAGAATCTGGCTGCTCTGCTCATTGGCCTGTATAATCCAGTCCATGGGCATGTCCACGCTCTGATAGGCATAGGAGGAAAAATAGTACCGGTCTGTGAGCACTGTGATTCCCTCATTCACTTTGCTGACAATTCCATCCACATCATTCAGCAGATGATCCAGCCTGTCCGCCACAAACAAGGCTGCAATCACTTTGTTATCTGTCTTAATGCGGCCGGTCATAATCTGATGAATCAGAGAACCGATGGGGGAATCTGTGGGCTCCATGGTGGTGTAACAAGTGTCCCCCTGTATTTTCAGCCGCTCCGCCAGTATTCGAATCTGCGTGCTTTTTCCGCTTCCGTCAATTCCCTCAAAAGCGATGAATTTTCCTTTATTATGCATTTTCTCTTCCCCTCTCAAACTCAATCCGCCCTGCCAGATAAACTGGCACAGTAATCTTTTTATCCTCTATCCCGCCGCAGGTATCCCCTTTCAGCAGATACAGATATTGAATCTTTCCATCTCTCAGCATTCGGTCCGCCGTCTTTGCCGTCCCCCGTCCTGCCTTCACTTCAATTCCATAATTGCAGTAATCTGCCCGGCTGTTTACAAAGAAATCCATCTCTCCATCTTTATACAAAGCATACCATGGGGTGGTGCCTGCAATCTCACGATTCTCTACTTTCTTTCTCAAAACAGTATACACAAAATTCTCATTTACAATGCCGGCAATAGTGTCCGGTGAAGCCCCTGCAATGTCCAGGAAATATCCCGCCACGCCCAGATCCCTGAAATAAAATCTCCGGTTCGGCGTAATATTCAAAACATCCCCCTCATTCACCTGAGCGCAGTACCCAATCACATTGGAACGGTAAAGCCACGCAATAGCCTGATTAATACTTTTTTTCGTAATCCTGCTGGTGTCATGGTGAAAAATCACAGCAGAGAGTTCCTTGACCAAATCCCATGATCCCTTCTTTTCACGGATCATCATCTGAGCAATGGAAGGCAATACCTGTTCCAGCAGATTCACTTCCAAAATGTCATCAAAATATCTCTGAGACTCCTGAACAAAAATCTGAACGATGCCGGCAATCTCATCCCGGCATGCTTTGCGGTCAAATGTCTCCAGATATTTCTTCACAACTGCCGGATATCCGCCAATGTGGCAATATATTTCATACCACTTTTTCAGTTCCTGGTACTCCTTGCGGGGACTGCCTCCATACAGGCTGGCCTCTCTGTACCGTCCCGCCTGTCCCGCTGCCTCCAGAAATTCTTCATAGGACATGGTATCCAGCATCATCACATCCACATCTCCGGCAGGAAGAAAATACTCTTTATTCACAGTCTTTCCCAGATAGCTCCCAGTCACAATAAAATGTGCCTGAAATTCTCTGGCAAACTCCCGTATCATAGAGAACACCCGGGGAGAGTCCTGGATTTCATCGATAACCACCACCGTATCTCTGTGGTCCTGAAAAGTATGTTCATATAACAGCAGCGCCTGATGTATGGGTTTTTCCTCCCTTTTCGCCCCCGGTTTCCACCTGCTGAAAACCTGGTTCAGGCACTCCTCAAATTGACGCCCCGAAGACTGCACCATATTAATGTATATAAACTGCTCATAATTTTCTTTTGCAAATTTTGTTAATATATAGGTCTTACCTGACTGCCTTGCCCCGTTTACTTCCAGGACTTTTCCAGAGTCTGACTTTTTCCATTTCATCAAATCCTGGTAGATAGCTCTTGGCAGATACATTTGATTTCACCTGCTTTCTGGTGCCTCCTGCTCTAATCGCTTCTTGATTTCCAGTATATAGGAAGTTTTCTTAATAGTCAACGGATTGATTTCCTGATGACTAAAAGCAACAAAAGTATTGCATTATTTTTCATTTTCCTATATAATCAATATCAAAGCATATTGATTATCGCATTATAAGCGTGCTCCTGAAAAATCTTTGCACGCATGCGGGCACTCATAAAACAAGGCGGTATTAAGCATGGCCACTTCGAGTATTTTTGCCAATATAAAAATTACAGATCCCCAAAAAATTGAAGCATTTGTGGATGCGCTTGAGGCTTCTATTGCTGATCCGCTGCCCCCTTCAAACACCCCAAAGAAAACAGTTTTGTCTGACCCAGATAAAATAAGGGAAATATTAGCGAAAAGGAGTGAAAACAGGTGAGCGATATGCTAAATCCACAGGTTATGAATATTCTGGATGTAATGGAATATGACGGAGAAAAAATCTGGAAAATAAACTCTCTGCTTTTTCCTGTCCTGACAATGCTGAAAGGAGACACTCTAATTTGGATATGCTAATAATATTATGGAAGATATTCAGCGGCGCATTGGCGGCGGTATTATTTACTTAGATTGTGAAGATAACCAGCATTTAAAAAATTTCTACATAGATAAAAACCATTATAAGATCTTTGGTGAATGTTACTCTAATTCTGATGGAATACGCTACTTGCAGATGATTCGTTTTTTCTGGCATGTGTCCTTGAAGTAATTTTCTCCACAATAATCTTATCTAAAATCCTCCATTCAGCTTCATCTCCACTTAAATCCATTTGTTACATTCAATTTCTCCACCAGCATTCACAAGCCACTTTTAAAGACTTCCTTCAAATGCCCAACAGCTCTATTGATATTTCCGCCTGCTTCCAGTATACTAAATGTAAAAAAGGACAATTACAACCATGATCATTGATTTCCACACTCACATTTTTCCCGAAAAAGTAGCAGAAAAGGCAATCCCCAAACTGGCTGATATAATACATATCACCCCCAGCACCAATGGCACTGCTGACAGCCTGCTGGAGTCTATGGCCAGAGCGGGAGTCCACACCAGCGTGATTCTGCCCACTGTCACCAATGTAAAGCAGTTTGATTCCATTATCCGTTTTGCCCAGTCCATCAATGAGCGGGACTTCTCTTCGGACGGGCCCTGTCTTTTTTCCATTGCGGGAATCCACCCGGACATGCCTGATTATAAAGAAAAGCTCACATTAATTCAGAGAATGGGTTTCAAAGGGATTAAAGTACATCCGGATTATCAGGGTGTATATTTTGACGATATCCGCTATATGCGTATTTTGGACAAGGCCTCTGAACTTGGCCTGTTTACCATCACTCACGCCGGGTACGACCCCTATTCTCCTGAGAAGGTGCACTGCACACCTGAGCGTGTCCGCCGGGTGCTGGACGAAGTGAAGCCGCAGAAACTTATTCTGGCCCACATGGGATGCAACGAGTTCTATGATCAATCGGAGGAACTGCTGGTAGGACAGGATGTCTATCTGGATACCGCATACTCTATCTGCCATATGGACAGGGAACAGCTCTGCCGCATGATCAAAAATCACGGTGCCCGCCGAATCCTGTTTGGCACGGATACCCCATGGACAGACCAGGCAGAAGCAGTGTCTGTGCTTCGTACCCTTCCGCTGGAAGATGAAGAGCGGGAGCAGATTTTCTGGAAAAATGCCCGGGAACTCCTTGCCTGATCTCATAGGAATGGTTTTTCAAACACGCTCTAGTACACTGTTTCGTAGATACTCGGATACTAAGTGTCTGATATTTGTGTCAGGGCAAGGCGGCTGAATGAGGCGATGCGGTGGCATCGTCGATTGAAGCCAACGCGGCACTGGCGGAAATAGGGGTGCTTAGTGTTTGAGTATCTACGAAACAGTGTACTAGGAACCCCAGCTGGATTACTATGACAGAATCCGGATCAAAGATTATGTGGACCGATATTAACGAGAGCCTCTCACCCTAAAAACTATGGCCGCCGATCTGGGACTCAGCGAGTCCTATATTTCCCATGTATTCAAAGATATGCTGGGCTATACACCCATGCAGTATGTCCTGCGCTGAAAGATCGGCGAGGCGCAGACCCTGCTGATCTCCACAGAGCATTCCATTACCAAAATTGCGCAAATGGTGGGATACGATTCCCAAAGTCATTTTAACCAGCGCTTCAGACAGTATGTGGGAATTTCTCCCGGAAAATTCCGGAAAAATTATAAACATTATGTAACCTCATGCACGGAAAAGATTATCCCAGAATTTTGGAAAAATACTGCGGTTTTATGAAAGACGGGAACCCCATTCCATGTGATAATGAAGTGGAAAAACAGATGAGAGGAGTGTCTTACAATGCGAAAGCAATCTTTTTTCCACAGTCTCGCCCCCAGCGGACGTTTCATGGTGGGCAATTTATTTTTCATGTATCTGATCCAAGGCATCTTTGTGATCCTGATTGGCTCTATTCTTCCTATGATGAAAGAGGAGTACTCGCTGGGCTACCGGGTTGGCGGCTTTCTGATATCCGCACACTCCATCGGAAATATGATTACAGGCCTTGTGGCAGGGTTGCTGCGCCAGACCTGCGGGAAAGGAAAGTGCCTTTGGTTTTCTGAAAGAACGGCGTTTTCTATCCTCCATGGCCATTATGTTTTTCTACCTGTGCGTGGAAGCCTCCGTTATGGGCTGGATTGTTACCTATTACATTGATTCCGGCGCCGCCGGAGACGACTCTGCCCAGCTGCTCACCTCTCTGCTGTGGATCACCATATTGATTGGGCGTTTCACATGCAGTGCTCTGTCTGACCGTACTGCTCCGCCGCAGATTATATTACAGGGAACTGGCTGGAACAGGCCGCACTCTCTGCTGGGGATAAAATTACCGTTAAATGCCCGCAGGGACAGCTTGTTATTACAAAGGACAGAACAAGAGCAGATTCAGAGGAATAACGTCTTATTGCAACTAAATGAATTTTTTGTAAACTCTATTCCATCAGGAAAGTTATTGCGGTATAATGGAGCCATTGACAAATTAGAGTTTGCGAGGTATTCATTTTGAAAAAAATCGGTATTACAATTTTAAAATCCATAGGCTTTTTTCTGGGATGGGCAATATTGGTTTCTATATTGCCGTTATCATCTTCAAAGGAACAAGCTATATGGAGATTATGGGCAGAAATTACACCTCTATTGGCAGTAGCAGCTTTTACTCTCATCTTTTGGCTTGCTGAAAAGAAAAATGTAAAGTTACATTTATTCGATAATCCAGTAAAGGGAATGGTATTGGGAGTAATCGCAGGGATTGTATGGTTAGCTATCCCTGTTTTGGTAATGTATGCAGCAAAAATTATCCATGTTGAC
>Ga0137308_102402_pt1 | contig 12664 bp, 8 predicted proteins | sample Inofrocosms_June_FD_97181 | JGI IMG/M metagenome (GOLD analysis project Ga0137308, IMG submission 97181) | Mouse cecal microbial communities from Vienna, Austria - N-Acetylneuraminic and N-Acetylglucosamine D2O microcosms_June | ecosystem: Host-associated > Mammals > Digestive system > Large...
TTACTTTGATCGGGAATTAGTATAACATACGCAATCAATCTCAAGTCATATTTTTATTGATCTTTGATCAAATTATATACAAATAATACGGATAATTAAAGATTAGTATAAAGATTGGTATTACGCAATAGCTCCATCGGTTCGGCAAAACAGTTTCCGATACTGTATCGGTGAGTATCCCACATTCTGACGAAACTGACGTGCAAAATATTTCTCGTCGATATATCCGCACTGCAGCGCTACCGCGTAAATGCTCATAACGGTGGTGGAAAGCAAATAGCGTGCAAGCATGATTTTTTCGTTTATACAATCTTGGATGTAGCTGATGTCAAAGCACTTTTTGTATATCGCGCCAAAGTAACCCTCGCTTACGCACAGTTTGCGGCTCGCATCGTCAATTTTGGGCGCGTGACGTGGATCGGATATTATGCCGCAGCGCAGTTCAAGAAGAGGTTTATATTGGGGGAGCGTCTCTCTTTGATGCAGCCGTTTTACGGCTGTATTGGCAGCGTTCTCGACCGAAAGACAAAGATCGTCGATTTTATCCGCAGAGCAGTCCGGGTTTTCCGCAAATGATATGATCACCTGATTTTCGCCGTACTTTCCGCATATGTCGTGATGCAAGATCACTTTGGCTTTCTCAAAAACTACGTTGTTTTTTTCATTGCATAATACGATGAGAATGTCATTATCCGTACGGCAGTATATTTCACGTTCTGTGCACGCCTGTCTGACCGCCCGTGCCGCTGCGGTGACAATGTCGCTTTTGTAATTGTCGCCGTAAATATATTCACCGTCTGATGAAAAGCTCATCTTTACGGCAAGCATTCTGCTTGCTTCGTTTATCGCTTCCCCGGCGCGGCGGCGAAATTCACTCATATTGTAAAATCCGGTCAGCGCGTCATACAGCAGAGATGTTCGGCGGCATTGAGTAAGATAATGAATATCGTTTTTCATTCTCAAAAACTCCAGCGTTACGGAAACCGCTTTATTCCAATCGCGAAAGCTGAAATCGTATCCACCTGGTCTATCGTATATCAAAGCGGTTAAACCGTAAAGTCTTGTTTGAAAATACAGCGGACTGAAATAAAATATCATGGGATTTTCATATTTTTCCATTATTTCCAAAAGCAATATGTTTTTGGAAATAATTAAAGGTACAGGCAAATCTTTCGTTTCATCTATTGAGCTGCATATAAAATCGTCTCCCCCGTATTTCGCTCCATTCCATTCCCTGTCCAGACAAAGTAAAAGATTTTTCGCACCGTGAAGCATGTAAAAATAATCTCCAAGCACCTTTATATATTCGGAAATGGTTTGACATAAAGTTAGGTCGCCGGAAAAATCCGCAGCACAAAATTGCGCCACACTGCTCCCATATGTATCGGGATGTACTATGCGTTCAATGCGCATTTCTTCACAAAACCGCAAAGAATTTGTACCGCATGCGCAGGTGTTTCCCGATATGAATCGATCGCTTTCGTCAAGCTTACAGTTTGATGAAAGCAGAATGTTTACCGCTCTCACTCCGACATTATGTCTCCCGCTGCGATATGTGGTAAGAATTGGGTAATGGTACATTCTCTCTCCGATACAGTCATATCCCGTGACAGTAATTTGATCGGGTATAAGCACTCCGGCAGACGAAAGAACATCGCACAGACTATATGCCATACAATCGTTTGCGCACACTACCGCTTCGGGCATAGGCAGCTCGCCGCTGATATAGCTTTTTGCCAGCTTTTCGCCGGAATCGTACCAATATGTACCGAAAAAAACCTTATTTTCGTCAAAGGGTATGCCGTGCTTTTCAAGAGCCTTTTTGCAGCCGGATACTCTGCGATGTGAGGAAATGGCGTTTTCCGGTCCTGTCAGAATGTCTATATCCGTAATGTTGTGAACTGTTATAAGATGCTCGCATAGCCGTTCCATATCATTTTCGTCATCAAAATACAGACTTTTAAAACCGTCCGCCTCCCCTCCGATTATGACGGAGGGAATTTTTGATTCCCGTATTCTTTGAAATACGGAGGATATCAGTGAGAGATCCATAAACGCTTCCGCAGTTACAATAACTCCGTCGAATTCATCGGGAACAAAAAAATCGTATATTATATTTTCAAAGTTAAGAAGTTTGTCTTTTATCCAATGATTGTAAATATTTGAAAATACCGCTACATCCGTATTTACGGCCAAGGCGGCTTCGGCTATACCGCAGATAATATCTTTTTGAGTACGGTCGTCGGCTCTTGCGGTTATCACAGCAATCCTTTTTTTGGGCATATTATTCTATATCCTTCCATGTATATGGATGATCAACAAAGATTAGCGCTTATGCTAATCTTTAATCAACGGTTTTTTAGAATATTATAGCTTGTTTCTTCGAGATTGTCAACTCAAAAAGTGCATATTATGATTAAAAGGTGGATAATACCAATATTGGCTGTTGACTTTGGCTTTTTTTATATGTATAATTTACTTAAGTTAAGTTACTTAAGGCAACCCAGCGCAATGACCGCCTGACGGCTTTGCGTGCGGCTTACTTACATATTTTCCGTCATCTTGCACAAATCATCCTTGAAATACGTTGGTATATCTGCGTCGGATTTATACAAGCTTACGAAAAATCTGAAGGCGCAATCCACACTCAATCATGTGCGGTGTTGCCTTAACAAAGAAATTAGGCAAGATTTTTTCGCCATGAAGGAGCATGCTCTTATGAAAACGATTAACAAACCTATCGCACTGCTATGTGCGGCCGCTTTGCTCACGATTTCGGGGTGTTCCGAAAATACGGTCAAAGACGATAATACCGTAACTTCGGGCGGCGTTTCCGATACTTCGGAAATTTCAAATACTACCGTTTCGGACGCTGCCGGCAGCGAAAACAACGCGTTTACGGAGGAGAAAATTATGGACAGTTTAAACAACGGAATAATAATTGACAGCGTCAGCGGAAAGTTGTACAAAACCGAGCTTAACGCTAATCCGATTTCGTCAAATATATTCTGTGCCGACCCGACCGCGGTGGAATATAACGGTAGACTTTACGTTTACGGCACAAATGATCATCAGCAGTCGGAGGAAGGAACCAAAAACGATTATGCTTTCATTAAATCCCTTGTGGTATTTTCTACCGACGATATGGTGAACTGGATATATCACGGAAGGATCGAAGTGGGGGATGTGGCTCCGTGGATATACAATTCATGGGCGCCGTCAATAGTTTCCCGTGTCGAAGAGGATGGACTCACCCATTTCTATCTTTATTTTTCCAACAGCGGCGCGGGCGTCGGCGTAATCACCTCCACCGATCCCGTCGGTCCGTGGAGCGATCCGTTGGGTGAACCTTTGATCTATCAGAATATGCCCGGATTAACCAATTGTCCCGCGCCCTTTGATCCCGGCGTGTGCATTGACGAAAACGGAGTGGGTTGGCTCAGCTTCGGCGGCGGTTCTCCTGCGGACAGCGTTCATTCAAATATTCCGAAAATAGTGCGTCTTGGAAAAGATATGCTCTCCCTTGACAGCGACTTTGTGTCAATAGACGCGCCTTTCTTCAATGAGGCAAGCGAGCTTAATTATATTGACGGAGTATATTATTATACATATTGCAATGACTGGCAGGATCACAAAAAAGGTTGGGAGGAATATGAAGGCTTCGATGTTCCGCCTGCCTGCAGCATGGCTTACATGACCACGAAAACACCGCTTGACGCTGACAGCTGGAAATACAGGGGCGCTTATTTCTACAACGCCGGAGAAAACGCCAACGGTGTTTCGGGACTCCGCTGGGCTAACAACCACACTCATTTTCTGGAGTTTAAAGGTACAAATTACATCATTCATCATACTCTTCTTTTGGAGGAGCTTATGGCGGGAACGGCGGGATTCCGCAGTATGATGGTGGATTACCTTCCTATGGATGCGAAAACGGGCGAAATTCCTATTACAGCGGCGAGCAAAAAGGGCGTTGCGCAGATAAAGCTGGTTGATCCGTATAATTACAACAGCGGCGCTTTGATGTTTACAAGCGCGGATATCGGATATGAAAAAGTGACCGATCCTGCCGCGAAAAGCACCGCAAAGGGAGCATGGATATATGTAAGAGGCGCGGATTTCGGTTATGGAGCCTCAGAGTTTATTGCGGAAGTCAAAGGAAAGGGAAGAATCGAGGTTCGTCTTGACGATATTTCTTCGGAATCCGTTGCCTTTGTTGAATTTGATTGTCCCGATTATGCAAAAATACGTTCCGACGGATTCAAGCAATTTGACGGAAGAAATCACGATATTTATTTTGTTTTTTCCGACTCCGATATCGAGCTTAAGTCCTGGAGATTCGGAAAGGGCGACGAACAGCTCCGTCCGGAGGAGGAGATTGCTTCTACCGATATACCTTACAAAACAATGGTGATTTCAGGTCAAGCCGAGCCGGGACCAAGCCCTTCCGCAAAGTATGACATTTCAAAGAACGGAGACTATTCGATAAAATCCTCGGCCTTTGACAAAGAAAGCGACGTGATAAACATCGGCTTTATAAATACAGATGTCAGCGCGGAATATAAAGTGTTTGTAAAATCGCTAACGCTTGAAACCGAAAACGGCGACGTTGAAATACCGGTAAATGTTGAGCTTGATCCTTCAAGCAACTCGGAAAACGGGCTTGAAAACGGCTGGTGCGGTTCGGAAATAGGAGCGCTCATTTACGGCACGGAAGATCTTGGAATTTTTGCGGCGGAATCGGATATAGAATGGATAGGTTACCGACTGGCGCTCATGTCCGGCGGAGAGGAAATTCCATTTACTTCAATAACTTATAATATAACCGTAAGCGGGCTTGAGTTCAAAGACTGATTCTCGTGAAAGTGAAATGGAAAAAAATGAAAAAAGTTATCCGCTTTATTACTGCGCTGGCGACAACAGCGGTAATATTGGCCTCGTGCAGTGCGGAGCCGATTTTAAATTCGCCGATTCCAAAACAATATCTTCCCGAATTACCCGAAGGAGGAAAGGAAATGATTGACGCCGACATAGTTAAATCCACAATTACCTCAACCGATGACGGCAACGGAAACTATACCAACCCCGTAATCTTTGCCGACGTTCCGGATATTGACTTTATCCGTGTTGACGATGCGTATTATATGGTTTCAACTACCATGCACCTGTCTCCCGGATGTCCCGTAATGAAATCATATGACCTGGTAAACTGGGAAATAGTAAATTATGTTTATAATACTCTTGACGACGCCGATAATCTGGCTCTCAGAAACGGTAAGCACAATTATGGACAAGGTCAGTGGGCGGCAACGATTCGTCACAATAACGGTATTTTCTATGTGGGATTTCTTTCCTATGCTACCGGTAAAACATATATTTATTATACGAAGGACATAGAAAACGGAAAGTGGGAAAGATTTGAGTTTGACAAGGGATTCCACGATATGAGCCTTTTGTTTGACGATGACGGAAAGGTATATCTTATCTACGGAGGAGGTCAGATAAGGTGCATTGAACTGGAAGAGGATTTAAGCGCTGTCAAACCCGAAACCGACAGAATAATTATCAAAGACGCGGGGCTTGTCAGCGGCTGTCTTGCCGAAGGCGCCCACGCCTATAAAATCAACGGATATTACTATATTTTTATTATTACATGGCCGCCCAATCAAAGAAGAACCCAGCTTTGTTACAGAGGCAAATCACTTGACGGCGAGTGGGAAATGAAAATAATTCTTGACGATAACATTGATTTCAGAAATGACGGTGTTGCACAGGGCGGAATCATAGATGACGCCGATGGAAATTGGTATTGTCTTTTGTTTCAAGACCACGGCGCGGTAGGCAGAGCTCCCGTCTTAATGCCAATGATATGGGAGGATGACTGGCCAGTTGTCGGGGTTGACGGAAAAGCGCCTAAAACCGCTAAGATTCCGTTTGCAAAACAAGAACTTAAGAGCATAGTTACAAGCGATGAATTTATCAATTCGCAGATCGTAAGACCGTATCACAGCTTCGCCGAAAGTCTTGAAGAGGCCGGTGAAAACGATTATAACGGCTCCAATCTCGCTTTGGAATGGCAGTGGAATCATAATCCCGACAACCGTCTTTGGTCGCTGACCGAAAGAGAAGGTTATCTGAGACTGAAAACCGGTAGTGTCTGCAATACCGTTACCGAAGCGAGAAACACATTAACTCAGCGCACTTTCGGTCCGGAGTGCAGCGCGTATATCAAGCTTGATACCGCAGGCATGAAAGAGGGCGATATATCGGGGCTTTCCGCTTTTGCCGAAAAATACGGATATGTGGGCGTAAAAATCGAGAACGGAAAAAAGTATATCATATCGGTATGGTATAATGACAATGACAGCGTCGAAAAGGAATTTGAAACGGAACGCGTCGAGATTACGGAAAACGAGGTTTATCTGCGCGTTGACTGCGATTACATCAACGCGGCGGATAAGGCGTATTTCTATTACAGTCTTGACGGTGAAAACTGGACTAAGATTGGAAACGTACTCCATATGAATTATTATGGGCTGCATTTTATGGGGTATCGATACGCAATATTTAATTTTTCAACAAAAACGCCCGGCGGTTATGCAGATGTGGACTTTTTCAGAGTAGACAACAAAATAATACGTTAAATCAATAAATTCATGTTATCGGAAAAATGAAATAAGATTTTCGATACTTGAAGATAAAAAAGGAGGTCATCCAAATGAAAACAAAAAACAAAGTCATATCAATACTCATGTGTCTTTGTCTGACTCTGCTTTCCGCCTGCTCCGGCGGAAAGGATCCCGATAACACATCGCAGACAACGGTCACCACCACCGAAAATCTTGACAACGAAGTGGATTACAGCGGAATGGCGGATGAAGTTGACGAGATTGATGAAAGCAATATCGTCGGCACAGGCCCCAAGTATGATCCTAAAAAAACCGCCGGTCATGTACACGCTCTTTGCTATTATGACCTGAATGAAACCTCGAAGCCTATAGTTGAAATGCTGGCACAGCGCTTCGGCGGTACATTCGACACCGAGATTACCTCATCGGGTACCGCTTATTTCGACAAGCTGGGACAGCTTATAGCTACCGGCAACTCACCCGATATTGTGAGATACGAGTGGACGTCATATCCGTACGGTATGTCAAAAAATATGTATACGCCCCTTGACGAATGGCTGGATATGGATTCGGAGCTGTGGGTGAATGAAAAAGAAGTTATCGAATCCTATAACTATGCGGGAAAGCATTATTACTACCCTTCCGGTATCGAGCCTAACTTCGTAATTGTCTATAATGAGGCAAATATAATCGAAGCGGGACTTGACAGTCCTATTGAGTTGTACAAGAACAACAACTGGACTTGGGATACTTTTAAAGAACTTAACAAAAAATGGGTCGATAAAAGTGAGGAGCATATCGGATTTACCGGCGGAAGCTGGACAAGTATGATGTTTGCCAACACTGCCGGCGTAAAGGTCATTGATATTACCGGCACCGAGATCATCAACAATTTCAGGAATCCCGATGTTGAGCGCGCAATGGCGTTTCTCTCCGATATGAAGAAGACGGGTCTTGTCGGTGAAGGCTACGTTAACCCTGCCGAAGCGTTTATCGACGGAAATCTTTTGTTCCTCGTGATGGGAAGATGGGGATATACGAGCGCTCAGGAATCGTTCTTCAACAAGGGGCTTATGGATGAGAATAAAATAGTGGAGCTTCCTTTGCCCAAGGATCCGCAGGCGGATAAGTATTATACTCCGGGAACGTCTTACGGTTTTGTAGTTCCCGCAGGCGCGCCAAACGTTCAAGGCGCTGTTTCGTGGATCCTTTGCGACAGAATTTATGAAACCGATCCGAATATACTGGCTGAGAACTACGCTAAAAATATTGATACTACTCCCGTTTATTACGACAAATGTCCCGGCTGTAAATACGATTTTCCGGGAAACGGCGATAATGATCTGTCCGTCTGTCCGGAATGCGATACGCAAAGAAAGCGCAAGTGGAAAGCCACATGGGACGAGGAACAGATGCAGATTGTTTATGATATGAAGGATCCCAGTAAATTTACCTATATGTTTGACGGCTGTCTTGGAATGGGAACCGATATGGAAAATATTCTTATCGGTGGGGAAAGTTCTCTTTTTGACGGACCCGTCTACTACTCTTCCTCATACACCCAGATCCTTGAATCGCAGGAACAGGCTATAGAAGCTATTATTCAGCCTTACCGTGATGATCTTGCAAAGGCTTTGGCGGAATAATAACAATCTTTGATCGCCGCATTATTTGTCTATACCTTGATTAAAGATTGGTATAACGCACAAATATTCGGTGAATGGCTTTCGCATGATATTTTAGTTCAGATCGCGCAAAGTTGTGTTGACCGCACCGCTTTGCGTGATTTGCTTTTACCTGAGTTTAATACTAATATCGGTTTAAAAAGTGGATAAAATGGCTTTTTAAACCGATATTAGTGTTTAGGGTGTAACTCTGTTTTGACTGTAGACTTTTTTATATTTTGTCTACGGTCAAAACAGAGATTAGGGCGTATCTGAAAACTAAGCGATTTTGTGCAATTTCGATAAATGCGTGGCGATTTCAAGGAAAAAAGCGGAGAAATACTAAAGTATTTCGAGCATTTTCGACGCAGAAAGCGTCCGCAGTTAGTAGAAATTGTGCAAATTGCGACTTTTCAGATAGCCCTTAGTATAAAAAAGGGATTGTTATAGATTATATTGAAATATGATATGTGTTACGTTATAATAAAAAAGCCTTAACTGAATTGTCGAAGGCTCAAAAAAGTTTGGAGGTTTTATTATGGAACGCTGGGATACTTTAGAACTTGCTTTTTCAGGCAAAACCAACGGGAATCCTTTTACAGATTATGATATAAAGGGAACCTTTTCATGCGATGAGGAAGTAAAAACGGTAGAGGGTTTTTACGACGGTGACGGAACGTACAAAATCAGATTCATGCCGTCCTTTGAAGGAAAATACAGTTACCGTATTTTCGGCAGCTTTTCCGAAAAGGAATACGAGGGTGATTTCACGGTCGAAACGCCCTCTGAAAATAACCATGGAACGGTGAGAGTAAAAAACAAGTTTCATTTTGCCTATGATGACGGAACGCCTTACTATTCCATTGGTACGACCTGCTATGTCTGGCATCTGAAAGATGGGGAAATGAAGAAAAAAACCCTCTCATCTCTTGAAAAAGCGGGGTTTAACAAAATACGCTTTTGTGTTTTTCCGAAGCACTATTGTTACAATACCGATGATCCGGAATATTTTCCTTTTGAGGGTACACCTATGGATGCCGGTCTTGTCACAAAAGAGAATTTTTTCAGTTTTAACCCGCATTCGGAAGGCAACAACTGGGATTTCGAAAGATTCAACCCCGAATATTTCAGAAATATAGAATACTGTATTTCCGAATTGCGTCGTCTTGGTATAGAAGCGGACATTATTCTGTTCCACCCATATGACCGATGGGGATTTTCTGTTATGGACAATGAAACGGATATACGGTATCTTAAATATGTTATTGCGAGATTTTCGGCGTACAGAAACGTGTGGTGGTCTCTTGCCAACGAGTATGACTATATGCCGGAAAAGACGGTTGAGCACTGGGACGAGATCGGCAATTATATAATGGCAAACGACCCTTACGGTCATCTGCGCTCAATACATAACGGTCCGAATATTTACGACCATACCAAGCCGTGGGTAACCCATTGCAGCATACAAAGATGCGATATGTACAAAACGGCGGAGTGTACCGACGAATACCGCCAAAAATACCAAAAGCCCGTGGTTCTTGACGAAATCGTCTATGAGGGCAATATTAAAGAGGGTTGGGGAAATATCGCCGCCGATGAAATGGTCCGACGCTTCTGGGAAGCCGTATGCCGCGGCGGTTATCCCGGTCACGGAGAGACCTATATGTCCGACGACGATATCCTTTGGTGGTCTCACGGAGGCATACTTAAGGGAGAGAGCCATAAACGGGTGCAATTTTTGTTGGACATTTTAAAAGAAATTCCGTGTCATGGTCTCAGGCGCAACCCGGTCAGTGATTTTACAAACTGGGACTGCGTATGCGCGGTTCCCGAAAACGATGAGGACGCTTTGCGAACGGGCTATCATTTGTATTATTTCGGCTTTATGCAGCCATCGTACCGCGATTTTAATTTCGGAGGCGATGACGAATATTCCGTCGAGATAATTGACACAATGGATATGACGATAACATATGTCGGTAAGTATAAGGGATATTTTATAATTGATTTGCCCGCGAAAAAATACATTGCTATACGTATACAAAAAGCGATATGATTTATACTATGGCTTGTTTGAAAATAGAGGAAATGACGGATTTTTGCACCAAAACAGTTAGCTTCAAGGAAAAAACGCAGTCAAACCGTTGTTTGACGAGGCTTTTTGACGCAGAAGATGACCGTTTGGGGGCGAAAAGACAGCGTTTCCGATTTTTCAAACAAGCCTTAATCTTTGATCAAGGTATAGACAAATAATAAGATTGTTCAAAGATTAGTGCTTACCGAATCAAAGCAGGCGTCGCCCGTAAGACTGTATGTGCCAAGTCCGTTTATCGGCATGATATAGCCGCTGTTTAAAGTTACTGCTTTTGAATCAAAATCAAACATACCGGGATTCTCCTTTGTTTCAGTCTCATTTTCGGGCAGACTTGCCGCTGTGCTTGAACTGCCTACGGACGAGGTGCCTGTGATCTCCGGATTACTTTCGGAAGCACTGCTTGTAGTGCTTTCCGTTTTAATGGCGGTTGAATTTTCGCTGTTCTCTGTCGGAACGTAAGGCGTATTGCTGCTTAATGTACTGTCAATTGAACTGTCTGCCGTACTGCTTGCAATTGTTGATAAACTTTTGACCGTGTCGTTTGAATTTGATAATATCGGCGGCGCAGATACACTTGACGGCTCATTTGCACAAGCGGCAAGCGTGACTGCCATTGCAATTACCGGAATGATCTTACACATCCTTTTCATGTTTACACTCCTTCGGGTCGATTGTCCTTATCACTCTTGCGGGAACACCGCCAACTATTGTCAGCGGCGGAACGTCATGAGTTACCACGGCTCCCGCCGCGACAACTGCCCAATCGCCTATTTTAACTCCCGCCAGTATCGTTGCGTTAGAGCCTACCCACACGCTTTTTCCAAGCTTTATCGGTGCGTAGTGATTCACGCGGTTGTTTTCGGGGTAAAGATCATGATTTATTGTCGCGAATACAACATTATGCCCGATAAGGCAGCCATCGCCGATTTCAATACCCCCTTGATCCTGAAAATGACAACCGGAATTTACAAATACGTTTTTTCCGAACTCGATATTCTTGCCGAAATCGGTATAAAACGGTGGGAAAAGTCTGAATGTATCGTCGATTTTCCTACCCGTCAGCTCGGTCATTATTTCCCGAATTTCTTCTGGTGTGTGGTATTGGCTGTTCAACTTCATTGTAATGCGTATTGCCTCTTGAAAAAGGTTATTAGCAAATTCTGTCCGCTCGGGAATTTCGGGTGCGCCTTTGCGGAAGTTGTTGATAACATCTTGTACAGTCATAAAATCATCTCCTTTTTTACATTATACTATGGCTTCGTCTAAATATCAAATACATATATTAAATACAAATCAATACTTGAAAAGTATTGAAAAATATGATATACTATTGGCAATACCGCACAAATATTGTTGTGCGGACGCGCAGTCGGCTTTATCGTCTGGTTGTCCAAAACGACGCAAGCGTATGCGCGGCAAAGCGCGCAGCGCGGTGTTGCCTATACTCGTTAAAGGAGGAAGCGCTTATGGATATTCGTGTACTGCAATATTTTCTGACTGTGGCAAGAGAGGGAAATATAACTCGCGCCGCCGAGATACTCCATATGACACAGCCGCCGCTTTCAAGGGCGCTAATGGACTTGGAGCAGGAGCTTGGAAAGCAGCTTCTCATTCGCGGCAGCAGAAAAATAACCCTCACGGAGGAGGGTTTGATACTGCGCAAACGCGCCGAAGAAATGATTGAGCTTATGGAGAAAACAAAGACAGAGATTACTTCGTCAAACGAAAACGTTAGTGGCGATATTTACATCGGCGGAGGTGAAACCGAGGGATTTCGCATTATTTCAAAGGCTGCCGAACGTGTGAGAGCGAAGCATTCGGGGATACACTTTCACCTTTTCAGCGGCAACGCCGCAGGCGTAACCGAACGTCTTGACGGAGGTCTGCTTGACTTTGGAATTTTGATTGAACCCGCCGATATCAGGAAATACGATTTTATAAGATTACCCGCCAAAAACAAATGGGGACTGCTTTTGCGCCGAGATCATAAACTCGCCGAAAAAGAATATATTGTACCCGCAGATCTCGACAATATACCGCTAATCGCCTCGCGGCAGTCTATGGCGCACAATGAGCTTTCGGGCTGGCTCGGCAAAGAATACGAATCCTTGAATATTATCGCTACTTATAATCTGTTGTACAATGTTTCGCTTATGGTGGAAGAAAACGTTGGCTGCGCACTTAGCATTGACGGGATAATAGCCCAGCATGAAAACAGTCCGCTTATATTCAAGCCGCTTGAGCCTAAAGTTGAGGTAGGCCTGAATATTGTCTGG
>Ga0137308_102403_pt1 | contig 12657 bp, 16 predicted proteins | sample Inofrocosms_June_FD_97181 | JGI IMG/M metagenome (GOLD analysis project Ga0137308, IMG submission 97181) | Mouse cecal microbial communities from Vienna, Austria - N-Acetylneuraminic and N-Acetylglucosamine D2O microcosms_June | ecosystem: Host-associated > Mammals > Digestive system > Large...
TGTGCCCATCTTCTCCGTGAACTGGCCGGGATCACAGAAAACCATCCGGATCAGAAATGGGCACCTGAGTTTATAGACCTTTTACTGAAGATGAAAAAGGCCAAAGATAAGGCTGTAGAGAAAGGTAAAGAATCTCTGAGCTGTTATCATTATCATAAATTCGATAAGAAGTATGATGAACTTATCGAACAGGCCCGGAAGGAAAATCCACTTCCTGAAAACACGGAGAAAAAACGTGGACGAAAGAAAAAGGGGAAAATCCGTGCCCTTGTGGAACGCCTTGTAGATTACAAGGCATCAGTCTGCCTTTTTATACATGACTTCATGGTTCCATTTGATAATAACCAGGCGGAGCGGGATCTTCGGATGATAAAGGTTAAAACAAAGGTATCCGGATGCTTCCGAACTGAGGAAGGAGCCAGAGATTACCTGAAAATCATGTCCTACGTCGGTACGGCACATAAGCAGGGATACAATGCTTACGAAGCAATCAAAAATGCAATTTCAGGTCATCCTGATTTCATCTTTGAATAGGGGTGGTTCTGAATAGTTACACTTCCGGTTAGATTTTCATATTCAATACCAGCCAGTCTAGTGAATTCCTTTGGTTGCACATTGGGGACACAAAGGGTAATTTCAAATGAATAAATACCAGAAACAAATCCCTTCCCTTTATGACTGAACTGAGGAAAAACAAATTTCCTTTTTTTTACAACGCTCTTAGCTTGACATAATAGTTAGCAAATATCAGGAAAAAGTTGGGAAATTTGGGAGGCGATGGAACCGGAAGAAAGCAGCAGTGGGGAAGGACCAGAGGAGACCACAGATCCTGGAATGATGCAGACATTCGGTTAAGGTGGATGTATTGATTTTCGGGGGCTGACTGCATATAATTTAAGGAAATAATAATCTGTAATAAGCTATGGTTGATGTAACGGCAAAGGAAGATTTTGATATTGCGATGACAAAGACATTGGAGAGTGAGGTATCGGCTATGTGTAACCTAAGTAAAGGGGTAGAGGAAAGAGGAATTGTGATTGGTCTGGAGCGAGGTATAGAAACAACATCAGATTCTTCCCAAGTTATCTTGTGCGGCAGCTGATGCTAAAGCTATAGCCGAAAAGCTGGGACATCTTGGTTTTGATGTTGATACGGCACTTAATCTTGGGAGAGATGAATTGAACAGCAAGATTGTAAGCCTTTCAGATAAAGCGGATGAATATGATGCTGTATTACGATATTATGCTGGTCACGGATTTCAAGTTGAGGGTGAGAATCTTTTAGTTCCGGTTGACTTTAATGATAAAGAAGAATCCAAAACAGCGAAGTATAGGGCTTACCCTATAGATGATTTGATGCGTCTTCTGGGAACTCAAGTATCTAAGACAAAGATAATTATTCTTGATGCTTGTAGGAGTACATTGGGAATCAGAGGAAGAGGAAATAACTTCTTTCCAATGATTGCCCCACAAGGGTCGGTAGTGTAAGTTTGTGTTTTTGGAAATAAATGGCTCCTTTTTGGTAAGAATTAGGATATGGAAATTCATATCGAAAAGGAGTGTTTTTATGCCAGTAGCAAAGGAGCAGATTCGACAGATTATCTCAGAAAACAATTTAACCAGCGCCACCGATGTCTATGCCCTGCTCCGGGACAGTTTCGAAGACATTCTGCAGGAACTCATGGAGGCAGAACTGGATACCGCCCTTGGCTATGAGAAAAACCACAAGATTTTTTACAGCCTCCATTAGTAAACTGCTTGTTCTGCAGACGTAGTAACAATTTGTAAGATTTCCGTGTTGTATAAACATAAATTCGCTGTGTATATTAAAATAAACAAACTTTATACCACAAATATTTATCACATACAAATTCATATTTCACGTAATTTTCTGGCTTGTATCTCTTTATGAACCTCTATTCCACGAGTATTATAATAGTCTATTCGTTCCTGTCGGCTCATATCTTTTGTCTGATAGTAGTTATATTCTCTTAGTTTGTGAATATCCTCAATGGTAAAATTGGGACTTAGAACAGGTTTGTTCATAATTATTCCTCGCTTTCTAATAGCACAGATGGATTTAGGATCTCAACCGGTTTATGACCTTTTAGATTAGTAATTGCTCGTATCCCCCGTATTGTCTTAATATTTACAATGTGTTTAAAATTCCATGATATAATACAGTCGCATTCGCTGACAATAGCGGCTCCGATATGCTGGCAGTCATCATAGCTTTTCTTTGTCAGTATACCCATTTCAATAATTTGTTGTGCAATATCCGCAATATTATCATCAATTTGAATTAAAGTATAATCAATAAGCCCTAAATAATCGAAAAGCTGACTTTGCTTTGGTTCTGAACACCCTTTTAGTTCTTCAAGCGTTACAGTGGAAAGATAAACTTCATACTTCCCAGTGCGAAACATTTCCCAGAGCTGTCTGGTATCGGCCATTTTTTCAGGCACATCTTCCTGAAGTAAGTGACTGACAACCGAGGTATCTAAGTACACTCTTAATTTTCCCGTATCTATTATCTCCCCTTTATAACATCTTTCAATCTAGATTATACAAAAAATCGAATAAAAAAACAATGGAGAATAGAAATTTTAAATTCACCACTTGACAATGTGGTAAAGAGATTATGACACCCGATGAAGTGAGGAAGATGGACAATAAAAAATGCCTTATCTTTATCCGTGGGATTGATCCGATACTGGATAATAAATATAATCCGTTCAAACACCCGGTATTTGCCCAGACCGCAGACGGGGAGGGGAAACCCTATGTGCATGAGCTGGAAGCGGAGGGGGATGCCATTGGTCCGGGTTTTACCATCCTGAATAAGGAATCCCTTGCCTATTATGAAGGGATGAAGGAGAAAGGGGAGCCAGTTTATATCGATACAATCCCTTATGGGGACTTCATGCTGCTGGGGCAGGTGGACATGGAGAAACGGTTTATGGATTTGGACGAGCAGGAGCAGCGGGACAGGCTGAATGAAACTATAGAGCTGGGGCTGGAACTGGAATATGCCTTTGATATGGAAGATGCGGCGGACAGAGGATTTACGGAAAGAGGGGCGGAAATGTCAGGGAACCAGACAGCTGGTAACAATGGGCAGCCAGGCCTTCCACATTTTTTAGAATGGAACGCTTTGAGGCACAGGGGTATTTCAGATCCCGGAAGGATGTTTCCCCGTCCCATCTCAGGTGGTACAGATCTTTGAAATCATCTATGTCAAAATCAAGGCCAGGCAGATTGGTAATGAGATTTTCATAACAGCCTTCTGAAATTTCGATCCGGACCAGGCGCAGGGATATGCCATACTCCGTCCGTTCTTCTATAATGTAGTCCATAGGAACGTCCTTGCAGACATATCGGTACTGCCCGGCCAGTTCCGGATGTGAGCGTTTTTTCTTTGATTGTAACCTGGATAAGACCCGGTCAGCATGGTAATCCAGTTCCGTGGCCTTATCCAGTGGAAAGCCCAGAATCTTCTCAGTCTTTACATCTGTACAGCGTATCAGGAAGAACTGGCTGTTTTCAATCTTATCTGCAAATGGTATCGACGGAATTGAAAGAGTATGCAGAAGTGTCCGCCTGCCAGAGGATTACTGAAAACAACCGCATCATCACAGACTTTCAAAAAGGAACAAAAAGTTCCTTGTACGGACTGCTGGAGAAGATTTTACAGCCGGCTAATCTAAATAATGCTACAGGAAAGTAAAATCAAACAAAGGAGCAGGCGGTGTTGATGGGATAAGCGGTTTGCTGACGAGTATAATTATGTGATTGACACGTTGTATATGTCTGTCATTTATTGGGCGCCGTACATTGGAGGGGGAAAAATCACCCCCTCAATGTTGCAATCACCCGTTTGGGACAGCACAGAAGGTCCAGTGCATCCTCCATAGAATGCACGCATATGTCAGCGTCTGCGGCCAGCTTCCCGTACATTCCTTCCCGTTCCATCACGGCGATGGCCAGCCCGCAGGCCTGGAGCATGAGGGTGTCATTTCGCCCGTTTCCCACTGCCACACAGCGCTGGGGGGAAAGTTTTCCCACGATGTTCATTTTTTCTGCCATGGCATTGCTTCCGGGAAAGGTCTGAATCTGCACAGGGAGACCCTGGCAGTTTTCTTTTGCCGTTCCATGGGTATCTGCCGTTAAAATGTAAATCTTCAGATGTTCTGCCAGTGTCCGAAGCCGCTGTTTGACGGTATCCGGCATCTTTCCGTCTATGGCGATGGTTCCGTTATAGTCCAGAACCAGATATTCTAAGTCGAGGGTTTGGTAACTGGGTATTTCTATAATCATCAGGTATCTCCTCTACATATACGCGATTTGTTCTTTCGCCAGCTGTGTCTTGGGTTCTCTGAAAAATATTTCTTTCGGTGTCATCTCCAGCACTTTTCCCTGATCCATAAATATGACAGAATCGGCAATCCGCTGGGCCTGTGCCAGATTATGGGTGACCACCATGATAGTATACTGCTTTTTCAGTTCCAGCAGCAGCTCCTCGATGGCAATGGTGTTTTTCATGTCAAGTGCAGAGCAGGGCTCGTCCAGCAGCAGAACCTCGGGCTCTGCGCACAGGCTTCTGGCAATGGCCAGCCGCTGTTTCTGCCCCCCGGACAATTTGAGTGCGGACTGATTCATATGCTCCTTCACTTCATCGTACAGCCGGGCTTTTTTCAGGGTTTCCACAATGCGTGTCTCCAGCTGTTCTTTGGTAAGCCGGTTATGATATTTCAGCACGTAAGACAAATTACGCCTGACACTGAAGGGAAAGGCAATGGGCTGCTGAAATACCAGCCCCACCATCTTGCATAACTGTTCTTTCGGCATTCCCATAATATTTTTGTCCTTAATCAGAATCTGACCCTGGATATAGCCGCCTTCGTCTTCTAAAATCCGGTTGAGAGTTTTCAAAAAGGTGGTTTTCCCACAGCCAGACTGTCCCACAATGGCCGTAATCTGGTCTGCCGGTATGTGCAGCTGGATGTTGTGGAGAATTTCCTTTTTTCCAAACCCGGCTTTCAAACCTTGGATATCAATCATTGTCTTCACACTTTCTTCTAAGAATACCGGTTACAGTTCTTTTTGTCCATGAAATAGGAGATTACTTTACATATCAGATGGATGCAGAGTAAAAATGCCATGAGGACAAAGGCTGTTCCGTAGGCATATTCCAGAGAAAATCCATTGTTCACCAGCATATACAGGTGGTAGGGCAGTGACATAAATGGCTCTGTCAGTTTCTCAGGAATCTTAGACTGCATCACTGCTCCGGTATAGAGAATCGGAGCCACAGCGCCCATGCCATAAGCCATCCCCAGTGCTGTGGTTTCTATTAATTCTGCTAAACATACAGGCAGAATCAGCCTGCCCAGAGTGTACTCTCTGGAAAGTCCCAGACTGATGGAATTGCTCATATATTCCCTTCCTTTTTCATCCAATATCTTTTTGGCGCGGATGGCTGTAAATGGGACGATCATGGCTGCCACTGCCACAGAGGCACACAGCAGGCTTCTGGGCATTCCCAGCTGATAGATGAGAAACGTATAAGCAACCAGACCGAATAATATGGAGGGAATCCCGGAAAGCCCCTGGATGGATACCCGCACCATGCTGCGGAATCTGCCGTTCGGTGAATAAAAAGACAGATAGACAGCACAGCCGATTCCCATCAATCCCCCCATCAGCGCTGAGAGCCCTCCCAGATAGACGGAGCCCGCCAGCGCCGGGAAGATGCCTCCGTCTGTTCCCACCGGAACCCCGGCAGGTTCCTCTAAGAGGAAGGAAAGGCTGATCACGTCCTTTCCTTTATAAAATACATAGAGAAAAAGAAACAGGGTAACTCCTGCTGTGAAGATTCCCAGCAGGCAGAAGACGAGGCCAGCCAGCATATGTTTGAGCTTACGTTTCATTTTGCAGGGCCCTCCTATGAAGCAGATGTCCACAGACCATGGTAAGCAGCAAAATCACAAGCAGAATCACGTTGGCCGCATACAGGACACTGAGATGCCTGCTGCCGTATTCGATACTTCCCATTTCCAGAGCAGTCAGAGCCGGAAGCGTCTGGGCCCGGCCCAGAAGTTTTGGGTAAATGGGAGAGTTGCCGATGACCATCATGACTGCCATGGTTTCTCCCAGTCCCCTTCCAAAGGCCATCATGGCAGAGGCCACGATTCCCTTTGAGATGGCGGGAAGAATAATCCGGACAATAAGCATTTCCCGGGAAAATCCCAGGGCAAGCGCTGCCAGTTCATATGTATTTCTGGCATGCTGGATAGATTCCTGACAGGTAGATACCACAAAAGGAAGCAGCATGATGCCCAAGACAATGGAGGCGGCCAGAACACTCTGCCCGGCCGCCATGCCAAAATGTCCGGCAAACCATTTCACAAGTACTGTCAGTCCTATAAAGCCGAAAATGACAGAAGGAATTCCCGCAGCCAGTTCGATGAAAGAAAGCAGTACTTTTGCAATCTGTTTGGGAACATAGAAACTGAGAAAAACGGCACAACCGATGCCAAAAACCAGGGCTGCGGATACGGCAAGCCCGGACACATACAGCGTGCCTGCAATGACAGGCATCAGTCCGTACTGAGGGTTTTCGCTGACAGGCCGCCACTGGGCATCTGGGAGGAACATATGGATTCCGATTTCTGTAAAAGCCAGAAGACTTTCACTGAGGATGTGAAAAAGCATGAGAAACATGAGAAATACCACTCCAAATGCGGTAAAAAGTATGATGCTTTTCCCCATAAGATTACAAAATTTTCTTCGCATGGCTGCCTCCGGCAAGGAAATCAATCAAACATTATTTCACGGGAATAAATCCCATTTCTTCTACGGTAGCCTGTCCTTCTTCGCTGAGAATCACGTCGATGAATGCCTGCTGCTGGGGAGTGAGGTCTCCGGAACCTACTAACAGCAGCGGTCTCTGGATAATGTATGAGCCGTCCAGAATATTTTCTTCCACAGGCGCTACACCGTTTACTTTCAGTGGGATTACTTTGCCTTCATTCTGGTTTGCCACGCCGTAAGAAGCATATCCCACTGCCCATTGATTGTCAATAATATTCTGTACCAGTTCACCCATGGAAGATGCCTGGATTGCCTCAGCCTTTACTTCCGTATCGCCCATGATGTTTTTCTGGAACACTTCGTGGGCGCCGCCGTTGATATCCCGGGTGATTACCACCACTTCTTCTTCCGGAAGGGAGCTGTCTAAATCTTTCCATGTGGCATATTCGCCGGAGAACAGTGCCACAATCTGCTCTGTACTCAGGTCATCCAGAACACCTGTCACAGGGTTTTCCGGGTTGACAGCCAGCGTGAGAGCGTCGATGCCCACTTGATATTCCTGCTCGTCCTGGATGGCTTCTTTTTCTTCATCCTTCACACTTCTGGCAACCATACCGAAATCGGTGGTCCCGTCGATGACAGCCTTAGTCCCCTGTCCGGAACCTCCTGCTGAAACGTAGATGGCAATGTCTTTTTCGGGAAGGCTGGAGTCATAGGCGTTCCAGGTTCCGTATGTCTCGTTGAATTCTGTGGCGATGGCTGTGATCACCGGGGACAGAGAGGTAGAGCCGTTAAATAGAATCTGATTATCGTCCGAAGACGTCTCGGATTCGGATGCTTCCGGTGCTTTCGTCTCAGCCTGTGTTTCCGATGGGGCAGGTGTACTGCCGGCGCTGTCGTCCGAAGAACCGCCGCAGGCTGTAAGCATTAAAATTGCAGATAAAATCATTGTAAATATTAATGCTGTAGACAAAATTTTCCTTTTCATTTCTTTAATCCTCCTAAAATAATTATAATTTACAGAAAAATTATACAGCCTTTGTGTATTTTTGTAAAGAAGTTATTTTGTAAAAGTCTGCCAATCCCTTATCCTGACACAAAGGGGGCAGACTTTTTAAAAGTTTACTGAAATTCACTAAAATACGTATCAAAAAAATTCTGGCTGATTCGTTCCATGTCTTTCATCATGGCATGATACCGTTCCATAAACTGCCGTCCTTCTTCTGTGAGGGTGGAGCTTCCCCCTGATTTTCCTCCGTTGCAGCGGTTCAGGAAAGGAAAGCCCATTTCTTTTTCAACTTTATTCACCATTTTCCAGCTTTTGGAATAAGACATTTTCATTTTCGCTGATGCAGCCTGGATGGACCCGGTTTCGTCGATATAGTTGAGCAGACGCCAGACGCCTGGACCGAAGAAATCTTCTTCCCGGGTGATGACCACTTTGGTCTTACAGCGCAGTTCGTTAATACTGCGCTGGATTTTCAGATGACGGCGTGCCTGTTGGATTCCGTCCTGTTCCAGCAGAGAGATAAGGATTCCCGGATCTTCCACCGAAAGTTTTTCTGGTTCTGCTAAAGGGTCTTTTCGAAGATCAAATAATCTGGGCCAGCCCGTCTGCCCGTTGTAAACGGGGACGGCACTCTGTCTGCATTCCAGGAGCAGCTGAAGGGTCTGGAGGGAGAACGCGGGATATTCTACCGGAACTGCCGCTACCCGGTCCATATGCTCCCTGCAGATTTCCAGTCCGGTCTCCAGGGCTTTTTCCAGGCTCTTATCCGGATATAGTGTGTCATCTGCAAAAAGTACATGATTATGGCTGAGATGATTCTGCAGGATATCTTTTTGGTAGCCGGCCAGTACCACAATGGGAGAGAGAGCCGCCTTTCGGAGGGCTGCAATCTCCCGTTTGATTACTGTTGCGCCGTCCAGGGGATACATGGGGAGGAATAAAGAAAATTCCTCACTGCTTTTATTTTTTTCCTCGTGATTAAAAGAGGCGAGGATTAAAGCGCCTGTTTTCATTTAGTTTCTCCTGACTCATCGAGTACATTTCAAGGATAAAGGATGCAATTTCCCTGGGATGATTCAAATCCAGCAGGGGAATTTCCGGGTTGTCCCGCTCCAGTTCTTTTGGGGTAAGGTTCGTGGCAATGGCGGCCAGATGGTATCCGCCGCATACGCTTTTGACGGAGTTTCCCCTGCGGACCAGTTCAATTTTGGGATAAGGGCAGGTCTTGAAGCCTTCCAGAAGAATCAGATCTGCCTCCGGAAACCATGTGATCAGCTGTTCTTCTGTCATGTGCGGCTGCCGCTTTACCACCATAAATTTAGAGTCTGAAAAAATAGCCGTGCCGTAAGCACCTGCATGAAAGTGCCGGTAAGTATCTGTTCCCGGTATATCTGCGTCGAAGTCATGCCCATCGTGTTTGATGGTTGCTGCAGCAAGCCCCTGTGCGGATAAAAGGGGGAGAAGCTGGGTAATCAATGTTGTCTTACCGGAATTTTTAACTCCGCTGATGGCGAAAATCAGTGGCTTTTTCATAATAAAACAGCTTCCACCGAATCCCCTTCGTTAAGAGCAGGGGTTTTGGCAGGTACATCGATCAAGCAGTTACATCCGGCCATGGAGGCCAGCACACCGTTGGACTGGAGGCCGCTGGGAAGATGGAACGTTCCCTGTTCCCAGAATGCCCGGATAAACCGGCGGCCTTTGCTGGGCTTGCCGAAAGCATCGGCCAGGGTGCCTTTGACCCGTATCAGCTTCAGCGAATCGTCCTGTTTCATTTTCCGGAGCATGGGGCGGGCCATAAGCTCGGCCATCACAGCCACTCCGAAAGGATTGCCGGACAAACTGAGGATAGGGACGCCCTGATAGACAGAGAACAGTGTGGGCATGCCCGGTTTTGCCAGCACCCGCCAGAATATCCGCTCTGCCTGAATCTGGGCAAGGGCCTCGTGCATAATGTCCTTTTTGCCCACAGAGACTGCCCCGGTGGTGATGATAAGGTCGGCCTCTGGGGCCGCTTCTTTTAAGGCTTCTGCCATGGAAGGGGGATTGTCCGGTATGGATTTTACACAGATAAGTTCCACGCCGAAATCCAGAAGCCGGGCGGTCAGCAGAGCCTGGTTGCTGTTGTAAATTTTTCCCGGCGGCAGCGGCTGTCCAGGGAGCACCACTTCATCTCCCGTGGTGAAAACAGCAGCCCGGGGACGACGGTAAACAGGGGCCTGGGTACAGCCCATGCCGGCCAGGATTCCGGATTCCACAAAGGTGAGACGGGTTCCTTTTTTCAGAAGAATTTCTCCTTTTTTGAAATCTTCACCTTTGAAACAATAGTTTCCCCAAGGTTTTTCCGGACGGTAAATACATACCTGATCCTCCCCGTAATCCGTGTCTTCCTGACGGATACAGCAGTCACACCCCGGCGGAACAGCGGCGCCTGTCATGATGCGCACAGCCTGTCCTTTTTTGACTTCTTCGGTGGAATACTGGCCTGCGTCGATTTCACGGACAACTTTCAGCCGGGCAGGAGCGTCCTTGGAGGCCTGCTCCACATCAGCGGCTCTGCACGCGTAACCGTCAACCGGCGAGCGGTCAAAGGAAGGATTATCGAAAGAGGCTTTCATATCTTGGGCCAGGATGCGTCCAGATACCTGTAGAAGGGGAATGTTTTCCATATCAGTGATGACAGCTGTATTTTGTTCCAGCAGCGCCACAGCCTGTTCTAATGTAATGCTTTCCATGTTCCACCTCCTATACGCCTTTGCCGAACCCGCAGGACGGATAATGGCAGGTGCTGCATCCCAGACAGAAACCTCCGTTACCCATGTGGGCGAAATCTTTTTTCGTCAGCTCTACGCCTGCGGCTATTCTGGGCAGCACCAGGTCAAAGGCAGTTGCTTTTGCGTACATGACACAGCCGGGAAGTCCCAGCACCGGAGTGCCGTCCTCAAAATAGGCCAGCAGAAGCATGGCCCCTGGAAGTACGGGAGCGCCGTAGGTGACAATGCGCACACCGGATGCTTTGATGGCGCCGGGGGTTTGGTCATCTGGGTCCACACTCATGCCTCCGGTACATAGAATCATATTTGCTCCGTCTTTTTTCAGCTTTAATATGGCGTTTGTGATTTTTTCCTGGTCGTCGTCGCAGATGAGCTGGCCGCTGATTCCTATGCCATAAGAGGCCAGTTTGTCAATGATAACAGGTGTGAAGGTATCTTTGATTCTCCCGTGGTAAACTTCGTTTCCTGTAGTCACAATGCCTGCTTTCATAGTTTGAAATGGGGTCAGGGACACCAGAGGAGTGCTGCCTGCAGTTTCTTTTACCCGTTCCATCTTTTCTCTGGGAATAACAAGAGGGATAATGCGGGTGCCCAGAAGACGGTCTCCTTTTTTTACTGCTGTGTTGGTGTGGCGGGTGGCAATCATAATATCATCCAGTTCATTTACGGCATTCAGTCTTTCTATGTCTACCTGAAATAATCCGTCGCAGTCGGCCACCAGCTCGATTTTGCCTTCTTTTACCGGGGTGGGGTGCATGTTGTCGTTTTTACAGACTTCATAGAGAATTTGAGCGGCCTCATCTTCATGGAGGGTATTTTCGTCTTTTTCCCATACATAGAGATGGTCTTTTCCCAGGGAAAGAAGAATCGGAATGTCTTCCTCTGTGACAATATGGCCTTTCCGGAATGCCGCGTCTTTCACTACGTCTTTTACGATTCGTGTGATGTCATGGCACAATACATGTCCCACGGCATCAGTTGTGTTAATACATTTCATTTCCTGTCCTCCTTCACAATTTCCATTCCTTCCTGAAGGGTTCCTCCCTGCAGGATTTTACAGAATACAAAGAAGCCTTCCATGGGAGCGCATACTTTTTTTCCATGGTAGGCATCTGACTTGGGACCTCCCGCGCCAATTCGTATAATCTGAAGTTTTACGGTCCCCGCGCTCAGCAGCTGGCCTTCTGAAAGGGTTTCCCAGTCCAGGCCGTCTATCACCAGATTTTCTCCAAAATGTCCATATTCTATGGGGTTTCCCTGGGTGGAAAAATAATCCTGCACACAATCCATGGGAAGCATACTCACCTGGCGTTCTCCCCATCCCTGATGGATGTCGCCTGCAAGTCCGTCTGAGGCAGCCTGGCATTGATGGATATTTTTGGCACTGGTTTTCCTCTGAGTGCTGATACAGACGCATTTGATCTGTGCCATTTTTTACTCCTCCTTTTATGGTCTGAGTGTTCTCGGTCTGTTTTCAGAATTCACTATTTATTGTATCAGATTCCATGACATTTGAACAGTGGAAATCAGTTGACAGGCTGGTTTATTTTTTGTATAATAAACCAAGTGTTATTTTTACAAAAAAATAACGAGGGATGAAAGAGAAAATAGGAGGTCTGAGGGAAATGAAAAGAAAAATGGTAGTATGGTTTATGACAGCTGCGGCAGCATTGGTGTGTATGACCGGCTGCAGCGCAGAGAAGCAGGAAAAAACGTCTGGCCAACAGATGGGGAAAGCACAGGAAGATACCAGGGAAAGTATAACACTGAATGTATTTGCAGCTGCATCAATGACGGAGACGCTGGAAATGATTCAGAAGATGTATGAGGAAGAATCTTCGGATGTGGCTTTAGTATTTAACTTTGATTCTTCCGGCACGTTAAAAACTCAGATTCAGGAGGGGGCAGACTGCGATTTGTTTATCTCAGCGGCCCAAAAGCAAATGGACCAGATGGACAGCCAGGCGGACCCTTCCGTGAATGAAGAAGATCTTGATTTTGTGCTGGAGGGCAGCCGGGTTGACCTTCTGGAGAATCAGGTGGTGCTTGCAGTTCCCAAAGG
>Ga0137308_102404_pt1 | contig 12656 bp, 11 predicted proteins | sample Inofrocosms_June_FD_97181 | JGI IMG/M metagenome (GOLD analysis project Ga0137308, IMG submission 97181) | Mouse cecal microbial communities from Vienna, Austria - N-Acetylneuraminic and N-Acetylglucosamine D2O microcosms_June | ecosystem: Host-associated > Mammals > Digestive system > Large...
ATTTGTAAGTCAGAACAGGAAGTGGTACGTATGGCAAGATGGATGGAGATAAGAAAAGGAGCAGACTATCAGGCACTTTCCAATGCTTTTGGAATTACGCCTTTTACCGCGCGTCTAATACGAAATAAAGATATTGTGGGTGAAGAGCAGATGCAGAAATATCTGCATGGCGGGCTTTTGGATTTGCATCCGGCGACGCTTATGAAAGGGATTGTAGAGGCAGTCGCTCTTTTAAAAAAGAAGATAGGACAAAAAGCACAGATTCGGATTATTGGGGATTATGATATTGATGGAGTCTGCGCAACCTATATATTATTACAGGGACTGGCGCGCGCTGGCGCGAAGGTAGACACCGATATTCCTGACCGCAAAAAAGATGGCTATGGACTAAATCAAGAGTTGATTCGGCGGGCATATGAAGCAGGTGTTGATACGATTGTCACCTGTGACAACGGTATTGCAGCCCCAGATGAAGTGGCTTATGCAAAGAAACTGGGCATGACCGTGATTATCACAGACCACCATGAGCTGCAAGAAGTGCTTCCAAAGGCCGATGTCATCGTCAATCCAAGACAGCCAGACTGCCCTTATCCTTATAAGAAGTTATGCGGAGCAGCGGTTGCATGGAAGCTTGTAGAGGCACTCTGGGAGAGTCTTGGCTACCCCAAAGAGCTGGCATATCAAGAACTTTTGATGTTCGCTGCCTTTGCTACTGTGGGAGATGTGATGGATTTAACCGAGGAAAACAGAATCCTGGTAAAAGAAGGACTAAAGCTTTTGAAAGAGACTGTGCATCCTGGGATGTCAGCGCTTATTGAAGTCAACGAGCTACAGAAAGAGCGTCTGTCAGCATATCATATTGGATTTGTCTTAGGGCCCTGTATCAATGCAAGCGGAAGACTACATACGGCGAAAAGAGCATTAGAACTATTAAATACAGAAGATAAAGCACTTGCAATAGAGCGCGCGCAGGCATTAAAGGGATGAATGACGAGCGGAAGACACTGACAGAAAAAGGAGTAGAAGCAGCAGTAGAGCAGATTGAAAGCAGTTCTCTAAAAGAAGACCGGGTGCTGGTAGTCTATCTTCCAGATTGTCATGAGAGTCTGGCAGGGATTATCGCAGGAAGAATCCGGGAACGCTATTATCGTCCGGTCTTTGTTCTGACTGATGGAGAAGAAGCCGTCAAAGGCTCTGGGCGCTCTATAGAGACCTATTCCATGTTTGAAGAGATGAGTAAATGTAAAGAATTATTTATAAAGTATGGCGGACATCCGATGGCGGCTGGTTTGTCAATTCCAAAAGAATTGGTGGATACCTTTAGGCAACAGCTAAATACTATGTGTCAGCTGACTAAAGAAGAACTTACCGAAGTGATACATATTGATATGGCGCTTCCATTTTCCTGTGTATCCGAGACACTGATAAAAGAACTAGAGCTTTTAGAGCCATTTGGAAAGGGCAATACAAAGCCTGTCTTTGCTGCACGCAATGTACAGATAATAGAATCTAAAGTGCTAGGAAAGCATCAGAATGTGCTTCGGATGAAGCTGATGGATGAGAGCCATACCATACTAGAAGGCATCTATTTTAGCAGTTGTATGTCGGAAGTCCTTATGGATTTGCAGAGAAAGCCCACCATGCATATGCTGTATTATCCTGAGATAAATGAGTTTCGCGGACAGAGAAATCTACAGCTTCGTATATTGAATTATTGCTGAATCTTAGTTTTTGTGGTATATTTAATTTTATGCGGATACAAAACTATGATAAGGGGGTAAATTACGAATGAAAAAAGTAGAAGATTATGTAGTAAGTATTAAAGATTTTCCAGAACCAGGAATTATCTTTCGGGATGTGACATCGGTCTTACAGGATGCAGACGGCTTAAAGCTTGCGATTGATGGCATTGAGGAGAAATTAAAAGGGTTAGAGTTTGATGTGATTGCCGGGACAGAGTCAAGAGGCTTTATCTTTGGTATGCCAATCGCTTACAACTTGCACAAGCCTTTTGTGCTGATTCGCAAGAAGGGAAAGCTTCCAAGAGAGACCGTATCGATGGAATATGAGCTAGAATACGGAAGTGCAGTGATTGAGATGCACAAGGATTCGATAAAGCCAGGACAAAAAGTAGTGCTTATTGATGACCTGATCGCAACGGGCGGAACGATTGAGGCCGCAGCAAAGCTTGTGGAAAGTTTAGGCGGAGAAGTGGTGAAGATGGTCTTTTTAATGGAGCTTGCTGGTCTAAAGGGCAGAGAGAGACTGGCAAACTATGACGTACAAAGCGTCATTTGTTACGAAGGAAAATAAATCAAATTTTTTAAAATTTTTGATGGAAACGGTGATGAATATGACTACAGCAAAGGATATCCAAAAGGAGGACAGAAGTATCAAGGTAATGGAGGATTTTACCACTCCAGATACTTTGTACCAGGAATTGATAAAAAGTGTGAAACGGTATCATCCGTCCACTGATATTTCCATGATTGAGAAAGCATATCAGATTGCCTTAGATGCGCATAAAGACCAGGTGCGTAAGTCAGGGGAACCTTATATTATCCATCCAATCTGTGTGGGGATTATTTTGGCAGACCTGGAGCTGGATAAGGAAAGTATTGTCGCCGGACTGTTGCACGATGTGGTGGAAGATACGCCGATGACCACAGAAGACGTGGCAAAACTCTTTGGAGAGGAAGTTGCACTTTTAGTAGACGGCGTGACCAAACTTGGACAGTTAAGTTATTCGGCGGACAAGGTGGATGAGCAGGCAGAGAATCTAAGAAAGATGTTTCTTGCGATGGCCAAAGATATCCGTGTTATCTTAATAAAACTTGCTGACCGACTGCACAATATGCGCACACTGAAATATATGCGCCCGGAGAAGCAGCGCGAGAAGGCAAGAGAGACGATGGATATCTATGCGCCGATTGCGCAGCGTCTTGGAATCTCTAAGGTAAAGATAGAGCTTGATGACTTGGCACTGAAATATCTAGAACCAGAGGTGTACTATGACCTGGTGGCGCAGATTTCAGATAAGAAAAGCGTCCGTGAGAAATATGTACAGTCCATCGTGGCAGAAGTCAAACAACATATGGAAAATGCTAATATCGAGGCAGATGTCAAAGGCCGCGTCAAGCATTTTTTCAGTATTTATAAAAAGATGGTCAACCAGGACAAGACACTTGACCAAATCTATGACCTGTTTGCTGTGCGCATTTTGGTGGAGAATTTAAAAGACTGTTACGGGGCACTAGGCGTTATTCATGAGATGTATAAGCCAATCCCAGGGCGTTTTAAAGACTATATCGCGATGCCCAAACCCAATATGTACCAGTCGCTTCACACTACGCTTATCGGCCCGAAAGGACAGCCTTTTGAGATTCAGATTCGGACTTATGATATGCATCGTACAGCTGAATATGGTATTGCTGCCCACTGGAAATATAAAGAAAGTGGCGGCAGTACAAAACAGAACCTAGAAGGAAAAGACAGTGCAGAGGCAAAGCTTACCTGGCTTCGTCAGATTCTGGAATGGCAGCAGGACGAGTCTGATAACCGGGAATTTTTAAACTTATTAAAAAGTGATTTGGACTTGTTTTCGGACAGCGTATACTGTTTTACTCCTGGCGGTGATGTAAAAATCTTGCGAACTGGTGCCAATCCGATTGATTTTGCCTATACAATTCACAGTGCGGTAGGTAATAAGATGATAGGTGCCAGAGTCAATGGAAAACTGGTGCCTATTGATTATGTGATTCGCACGGGAGACCGGGTGGAGATTATCACTTCGCAAAATTCCAAAGGTCCAAGCCGTGACTGGCTTAGTATGGTTAAGACCACACAGGCACGAAATAAGATTAACCAGTGGTTTAAGACCGAATTTAAAGAGAGCAATATTATCAAAGGAAAAGAACTGATTGCGCAGTACTGCAAGATGAAGGGAATTCTAATGCAGCAGATTCTAAAAGCGGAATTGCAGGAAAGTGTACTGCGCAAATATGGATTTCGCGACTGGGAATCTGTGATGGCTGCCGTAGGTCATGGTGGACTAAAAGAAGGTCAGGTTGTCAACCGCTTAATAGAAGAATATGAAAAGGCCAAGAAAAAGGCAGTTACAGACGCACAGATTCTAGAGAGTGTCAACGAGGCAAAAGAACAACATTTTCGGATTGCCAAATCCAAAAGTGGGATTGTGGTCAAAGGCATTGATGATGTGGCAGTTCGCTTTTCGAGATGCTGTAATCCGGTGCCAGGCGATGAGATTGTAGGATTTGTAACAAGAGGCCGCGGTGTGACGATTCACAGAACAGACTGCGTCAATATGCTGCATCTGGCTGAGGCTGAGCGTGAGCGCCTTATCGACGCTGAATGGCAGGGCGGTGCCCAGATACCCGTCGGAGAAAAATATACCACGGAGATAAAAATCTTTGCCAACAATCGTACTGGGCTTGTGGCAGATGTTTCTAGGATTTTAAGCGAGAGAAATATTGATATTATCTCCATGAATGTACGAACAAATAAAAAAGAAACCACAACCTTTACTCTAAGCTTTGCCATATCAAGCGTAGAAGAACTAAACCGGATTATTGAGAAAATCCGTCAGGTGGACAGTATATTGGATATTGAACGGTCTGTAAGTTAGAGGTAGTGGATAGTAGCAGAATTATCATGAGGAGGGTATGGCGAAATGAAAATTGCATCTGTCGTTGTTGGAGTATGGATGGTAAATTGCTGGTTTTTGGTCAATGAGGATACCAAAGAGGCACTGGTATTTGACCCTGGAGATGAGGCAGAAAGGATACTGGATTATGTAAATCAAAAAGGATGGAAGGTATCCGCGATTCTATTGACTCACGGCCATTCCGACCATATAGCCGCTGTAAACGAGCTAAGGCAGAAGACAAAAGCTTCTGTATATGCATATGAAGCAGAAAAAGAGATGCTTCTTGATATGCGGCTAAATATGTCTGATACTATGACCAGTGGAGGCGTTACTGTAGAGCCAGATGAGCTGTTGCACGACGGACAAGACCTTACCCTGTCAGGCATACAACTAAAAGTGATTCATACGCCAGGTCACACGCCAGGAGGCTGCTGTTTCTACTGTGAAGAAGCAGGCTGCTTGTTTGCTGGTGATACCCTGTTTCAGGGCTCTGTTGGGCGCAGTGATTTTCCAGGAGGCAGTATGGGAAATCTTATTCGCTCTATCAAAGAGAAATTATTTGTTCTTCCTGATACAACTACGGTATATCCCGGCCACGGCGGTGAGACCACGATTGCCTATGAAAAAGCACATAATCCTTTTGTATAAAGATAACGGTCCAGCCCTCTTTGGTGGCTGGACCGTCGCTTATATATTATTCTTTAATAATCGGTGAAATCTGTGACAAAAGATTATCAATATCCTCAAACATTGCGCTCTTTGTTGTCCCTAGACGACTTGCCCGTCCGATATGTTTTACAACTTCCTGATATTGTTCTTTAATCTTATCAAAGAATCCACATAACGTCTCAAGAGCTGAACGTGAAGAACCAATCACTTCGGATATTTGGGAGTGTACCAAAGTGGCTCCCTCAGCTGCCTGAGAAATCTTATCGAACATCTCATAAGTCTCCTGTACCTTGTCAAGACTCTGTCCAAGCGCTTCCTTAGAAGTGTCAATCTTATCACTTAGATTGTTGGCTCCCTGCTCGACGTCTTTCAGTCCCGAATCTACTTCTGCTGCAAGGTCTTTAATCTCATCGGCTAGTTTTTTCACTTCCGTAGCCACAACGGCAAAGCCTTTGCCTTTCTCGCCAGCTCTGGCTGCCTCAATGGAAGCATTGATAGCTAGGATATTTGTCTGGTCAGCAATCGAGACAATTCTGCTCATCCGCTGCTTAATCTGCTCTACAGAGTCTCTAAGCTCTGCAAAGGTAGTTCCCATCTCACTAAAATGACTCTCAACTTCTAGTGAGCTGTTCTTTAAAGTCTCCACTTCATCCTGAGCCTGCTCTACGGAGTGAGAAATATCATCTCTGACGGTGACAAACTGCTCAGATACCTCATGCACACTGAAAAAATTCGCGCCTAAGTCTTCTAGCTTCTGCTGAAACTGTTCTGCTTCCCCAAGGACACTATTAAAAGAACTGCCCACCAAGCTAAGCTCCCATAAAGACGCAACTTCTTTTTGTACCAAATCCGTGTGGTAATGCTTTAGGCTGTCTGTTACATAGAGGACTGGATATAAGTCTTTCTCTTGTCTTTCTCTTTTCTTATCTGTCTGTTTATGCTCTTTTCGAAACAACATGAGCTGCCTCCTAATCATAGTTTAATTAAATTATTCAAATACCACACAGGTCATAGACTGGTTGACAAACTGGTTATTGTAGTGTTCTCCATATCCGACAAGTCCTGCATGCGGTCCTAGTGTACTCATCTCTTTTAGATATTCCTGCATATAGCCGTTTTCACTAAACAGTTTGTAGCGGAACAGGCAGTTGACAGAGAAGACGGCAGAACGCTTTGGAAAATCTTTATGAATCTTCTGGATAGTTTCCTTTACGACCTTTTTATAGTCTGCAAGCTCCAAAAGAACAAGAACATCGGAGTCATTGACCTGACGAAAACATGCCAAAGCACTTCCCTGGACATCCTTAATCGAGATAATACAAGTCTCGTCTCCATTGATTTTTCCAAAAGGATTTTTAAAAGTCTGGGTTAATATCTGTTTCTCTGTAACATGAAGAATATCCTGATAGACTTGTTTGGCTGGCTTGCCATTTAAAGCTCCCATGATATAGCGGGCTTTATCTGTATTGGAGGCAATAAACTGATAATTGCCCATCTTCTGATAGATATTTTCCTTGTAAGCTTTGATTCTGCCACCCTGATTTTTGACAAGTGCATAGGCGACGGAATCCGGGTAGATTTTTCCATTGGCAGATACTTTACCTGCATCACCCGTTCCTCCTACAAGCGATATCTCACGGCGCCTTAGAGCGGTATGTATGGTAGTCAGTACACAGGCATCGTTGCCGGCGCAAAAGTCAATGCAGATAGTATCTTCCCTAGAAGCGCCAAGAGCCTGTAGATCGTCTTCTAATCGGCGGATATATTTAATCGGCATAACCGATACTTGTTCTAGTACATTGGCGGCAGCTTTGACACCATCCAAAAAGGCTACGATTCCCACGCCGTTTTCTGCAACGTTGGTGTCATAACACATACCAATACATCCAATACTTGGAACTTGTGGATAGAGTTCTTCTAATTCTCTTACGTGCTTTTCAAACTGACTGCTGTTGGACATTAGCATAATCAGCTGAGGATTGTTTAGACCGCGAACGGCTTCTCTTAGGTCCCCGCGCTGACTCATACCAAAAAATTGTTTCACAGTGGTGTTCCTCTCTTCCATATTATTACAGTAGCATATAAGAGTATTATACTTGATGCTATAAGAGGGAGTCAAGGAAAATCCGCGGAAATAAGGGGAGACATTTAGAGAAAATAGTGTTAGAATACAGAGGAAAATAAGGAAAGGTAAGAGATAGTATGATAGAGATTATAGTAAATAGAGCAAGCTTTGAATATGATATTCATTCTCTGGTAAAAGCTTTTTTTTCAAAAGAAGATGTATTGGTACGCGTACAGGAGCAATTCTTGGAAGCGACAAAGATTCGGATAGCTATCCTATTTAGTGATAATAAAGTGCAGATAAAGATTTGGGAGGAAGAAAAACTATGCCAGGAAGATAGCATAGAGATTGATTTTGAACAGCGAAAAGAGACAAAAAATCATCTAAAGAGACTTCTCTATCAGATATTGTTCCACTATACAGGGCGAGAACTTCCCTGGGGGACGCTGACTGGGATTCGTCCGGCCAAGATTGCGATGCAGCTTTTAGAGGAAGGCAAAAGCAATGTGGAGATTGCAGCGTATATGAAAGACACCTATCTAGTAAGCAAGGAAAAGGTAGCATTAAGTGTGATGATAGCCAACAGAGAGCGGCATATACTAAAAGATATTGACTATCAGGATGGATACAGTCTCTATATCGGGATTCCATTTTGTCCTAGTACCTGTCTGTATTGCTCGTTCACTTCTTATCCACTAGCGAAGTGGGAGAAGCGAATGGATGAGTATTTAGAAGCACTTTTTCTGGAACTTCAGTATCTGTCCGAGCATTTTCATCAAAAAAGATTAAATACCATTTATATTGGCGGAGGGACACCAACAACATTAAGTCCCAAGAGGATGGACAAACTTTTAACAAAGATAGAGAAGTCTTTAGACCTGGGGCATCTTAGCGAATTTACAGTAGAAGCAGGAAGACCAGACAGCATTACAAGAGAGAAGCTACAAGTGCTTTTAGACCATGGAATTGACAGAATTTCCATTAATCCACAGACGATGAAAGAAGAGACACTTCGTATTATCGGGCGTCATCACACCGTAGAACAGACAAAAGAAACCTATAGGTTAGCAAGAGAGATGGGATTTTCCCATATTAATATGGACTTGATTGTGGGCCTCCCAGGAGAAGGGTATCAAGATGTGGAACATACGATGCAGGAGATTACAAAACTTGCACCTGAGAGTGTAACCATTCATTCCCTCGCCATCAAACGTGCCGCGCGACTGAATCTCTTTAAAGAACAATATGAAGAGATGGGCCTTGAAAATAATATGCAGATTATGGATATGACTGCCAAATACTGCGCCGAGATGGGCCTTTTCCCCTACTATATGTACCGCCAAAAAAATATGGCGGGAAATTTTGAGAACGTGGGATATGCAAAGGAAGGGAAGGCAGGGATTTATAATATTTTAATGATGGAAGAGAAACAGACCATAGTCGCCTGCGGAGCCGGGAGCGTATCAAAAAGGGTATACCCTGACGGACGTATCGAGAGATGCGAAAATGTCAAGGATTTAGCTTCTTTCATGGAAAGAATCGACGAGATGATTGAAAGAAAGCGGAAGCTGCTCACGGATTTTTAAGCGCTTCTCCATTCCCTCAAAGTACAAGAAATGGTGAAAAGTACATCAAAAGTACATCAAATTTTTACTTGATAGTACAGAATAATACGCAATAAATGTGAAAACCTGAATATTGTGCCTTAAAGGACAATCTTATTCAAACGAATAGGACTGTCCTTTTTTGTTATAGTCTGACAACAATTTTATTTTAAGGAGGTTCAGGTATGAACAACACAGCGTTAAGAGCAGGGGCGCAGAGCGCCAACAACACACACATGGTTTTTGCAAATGAGGAACATGAGAAATTCTACTATGAAAAATTGGAACAGGCGAGGTATCAGGACTGCTATCACAAGGCTTTGATCTACATTCTCGGTATTTCTGATGACACGAGGAACCATTTCAGCCAGATTTACGATATTAAGTCCGGGTATATCAAGCCAGGGTGTCTGCATCAGGGCTGGCAAAGCAGGGAAAGAAAGTCCTGGTGATTGATGCGGACGCACAGGGGAGTCTGACTGCAAGTCTTGGCTTCACGGAGCCGGCCATGCCAAAACAGCTTTCAGAAGCACAGATAAAACTGGAAAACGTGGAGCGATAGCTTGAAACCATAAAAGTGGAGGTCACAAAGCCGTTTGCACAGGAAGCGGAGCTTGCGGAGAAGCTGGAAGCATTCAAAGTACGGGCGGCTGGCGTTGGCAAGCCGGAGATTGGAAAAGCCAAAGGGAAGGAGGAAACGCTATAACGATTCAACAATCAATAAAAATCCAGATACGTCCGGCTCAGCTTCTGGAAAGTTACGATTGATTTAGCGGCAATTTCAGGGTATAATGACATTGAGGTCATATACCTTTGGGGAATGGCTTTTGCGTTTCCTACAAATATACAAAGGAGGTTTATGGCTGTGGACACAGAAATAAAAAATGCTATGCGTGCGGCGGACAAAGACGCACAATACGATGAAAAGGCAAAACGTCTGTTGGGAAATAAAATCATTCTGGCGTATATTCTGGTAAAGACCGTTGATGAGTTTAAGGGAATGAACCCGAAAGATGTGGTATCCTACATTGAAGGAGAGCCTTTTATCAGCGTGGTTCCGGTAGAGCCGGGGCTGACCAATGTCGAACAGGAAAAAGACGGGCAGCGGATTGTTGGGCTGAATACGGAGAATGCGGAGATTAACGAGGGGCTTATCCGGTTTGACATTATTTTTTATGTGCGGATGAAAGACGGTATCTCACAGGTTATCGTGAATTTAGAGGCACAAAAAGATGAGCCAACAGGCTACCATATCCTGAACAGGGCAATATTTTATGTGAGTCGCCTTGTTTCCTCACAGAAAGAACGAGATTTTGTGGGGATAAACTATAATGACATCAGGCGTGTATTTTCGATATGGGTATGTATGGGCATGGACGAAAACAGCATGGCTTATGTGCATCTGGCAAAAGACGATCTGCTCGGTTCTTATCCGTGGAAGGGCAGGCTTGACCTGTTGAATATTGTTTTGATAGGTATATCAAATGAACTTCCTGAGCATGATGAGAAATATGAGCTGCACCGTTTGCTGAGTACGTTGCTTTCAATGGAACTGACCGTTGATGAAAAATTAGGGATTATGGAAACAGAGTACAGTATTCATGCAGACGAAAAAATAAGAGAGGACGTGAGCGCTATGTGTAATCTTTCGCAGGGAATTAAGGATAATACTTTAGTAGATGTCATCATAAATATGTATGAGAATAATTTTACGATTGATCAGATAGCATTGGCAACAAAGAAAAGCGTGGAAGAAGTCAAGGCTATCATTGAAAAGAGAATGTCTGTACTGGCATAATCACAGTAACTTCATAACACAAGCAGTAAAGCAGTGAATTTGTTTTAGAGATAAAGCAATTCGCTGCTTTTTCTGTTTTCAGGAAGAAAGACAGTCGTAACAGATTGTCTTTTTTCATGCAGAGAAAGGATTAAAATATGGCAGACGCAAAGACAGAAAAGCAGAAAGTAAAAGAGATCACGGACAAGCTGGAGGAAGGCTTAAAGGAGCTTTTTGACCGTGACCTGCCCGTGTACCAGCTTCACGAGGACGGTTCGGAAATCTTGATAAGGGAAAGGAGGCAGGTTACAGAATATGAGGGCATTTTCGGTATTGAAAAAGCAGATTGGGAGAATGAAAAAAGCCTGCTGGCGCTGCAGGAGGAACTTTCGGAGGGCAGGGCAAATAAGAAAGCACAGCTTTTATACGGGGATTCTGATAAGTATGGTATTTACCAGCTAAAGGATATTCCTGAAATGAGGCAGTTTTGTTTTACCGGCACAGAATCTTTGAAACGCATGGCATTTGTCCTTGCCAATACGCTCCAGCAGGAATCATGGGATGGACGTTTTTCGAGGGATAACAAAACGTGGGCAGCGGAGTTTTATAAAATTTGACTGATATGCTCCCCGCCCTTTCCATCTGGATTTTAACTTGAGGAAATTCTACTGTTATCTGTGGATACTTATTGGGATGAAAATTTACTAAATAAAATGATTGACCTTTTGTTAGAGTATCTTGTTGATGAAAGTATTTAAAGTATAAGAAATCGTAAAAAGAGTATTTGTAACTCTGTTTTATAAAATTTCCTTTTCTGAATTGTGTTTTTGTTTGTAGTAGTTTATAATTACAATAATAAACAAAGATTGTGTACTTAGAAAACTCATATTTCAAGAGACATTTTATTGTGTTAGAATGAAACTCACATAAATAAGTGAGGGAATAAGATGAAAGAAAAAGCAGGTGATAACATTGCCAACAACAAAACAGGCAGATAAGAAACACCAGGAAGATTTACAGCGTCTACAGAGATTAAGACCAATAGATGATGATTTTATGCGTTGTCTTTTTAAAGATAATGTTCCATTAGCTGAATTGGTACTGCGAATTCTCACCAATAAAAAGGATTTAATCATTACCGAATGTGAAACCCAAAAAGATATGAAAAGATTAGTAGGAGCACGTTCCATCTGTCTTGATGCTTATGGAACAGATTCTTCCGGGAAACGGTTCGATTTGGAGATTCAACGGCAAGAAAAAGGCGCAGACCCCCATAGAGCAAGATACCATTCAAGTGTATTGGATATAGAGAACTTGAACGCTGGACAGGAATTTAAAGAATTGCCAGATACTTATACTATCTTTATCATAGAAAAAGATTTTTATGAGCAAGGAGAAGCTGTCTATCCAATAGAGCGCATAAATCTTGCAACTGGCAAATCGTTTGAAGATGGTGAGCATATCCTTTATGTAAATGGGGAATATCGTGGGGAATCAGAGATTGGGAAACTGATGCATGATTTTAATTGCACAAAAGCAGATGAGATGAATTTTGAACTGCTGGCTGAAAGAACGCGATATTTAAAAGAAAATCCGAAAGGAGTACAAGAAATGTGTAAAGTTATGGAAGATATGAGAAATGAATCTTTAGAGGAAGGAAAAGAGATAGGACGTAGAGAAGGTAAGATTGAAGGTAAGATTGAGGGTAGGATTGAGGGCAGAATGGAAAGCGCGTTTGATATTGCAAGGAAGATGTTACGTGCTGGAAAATATGCATTAGATGAAATTGCTGAATGTGTGGACCTTTCTCTTGATGAAATAAAAAGACTGAAAATAGAACAAAATCTATAAGTAAAATAAAAAATTAGTGAGTCA
>Ga0137308_102405_pt1 | contig 12654 bp, 12 predicted proteins | sample Inofrocosms_June_FD_97181 | JGI IMG/M metagenome (GOLD analysis project Ga0137308, IMG submission 97181) | Mouse cecal microbial communities from Vienna, Austria - N-Acetylneuraminic and N-Acetylglucosamine D2O microcosms_June | ecosystem: Host-associated > Mammals > Digestive system > Large...
CACGGAGCAGGTGGCGGAGACGTTCCAGGGTCAGATACGGATATTTGGGAGCAGGATACCCAGCACTGTCAAGGTGGGGGAGTCCGTCTATTACAGCCAGCCGCTTGTGGAATATGCGCCGGAGAGCGGGGCATGTGCGGCATACCGTAACCTGGCGAAGGAGGTGATCGCGGATGAAGGCTGATGCGCCGAAAAGGAAAGTGTTCAATGATGCAGTGGACATGCTGACAGGCGGGGAGCCTGCGGCAGCGGGGAAGGGAGTGCAGATGCTCCCGGTGGAGGGCATAAAGCCGTTCCGTGGCCATCCGTTCCATCTGTATGAGGGGGAGCGGCTGGATGACATGGTGGAGAGCGTCCGGGAGCATGGCGTCCTGGTCCCGGCCATTGTCCGCACGGCTTCCGGGGGATATGAGATGCTGGCAGGGCATAACCGCCTGAATGCGGCCAGGCTTGCGGGGCTTAAGGAGATACCGGCCATTGTGAAAGAGGGGCTGCCGGATGCGGAGGCGTATGTGTATGTGATAGAGACCAACATGCTCCAGCGTTCCTTCAATGACCTGAGTGTATCGGAACGGATCGCGGTTTTGGCAGAGCGCTATGACAAGGTATGCGGCACGAAGAAGAGGGAGGAGATCCTGGAAGAACTCCAGGCACTCAATGGGGGCGGTGGACATGATGTCCACCAGCAGGCGAAGAGCCGGGAGATCATCGGGAAGGAGCTTGGGCTGACCGGGCGGCATATCGCAAGGTATGTCCGCTGCAAGGAGCTCATCCCGAAGTTTAAGGACATGCTGGATGATGGGAGCCTGACGATGGTGTCGGCAGTGGAGCTGTCCTACCTGTCGGAGGAGGAGCAGACGACGGTGAAGAAGGTCATGGATCAGAACTGCATCAGGTTAAAGGCAGACAAGGCGGGCGAGCTTAGGAAAGCGGCGGGGGGCCTTTCAGAGGGGGAGGCACAGAAGATTTTAGGTGTTGACCAGCCGGTGAAGACGGACGCGGAGAAGCCGGTGAGCGTGAAGCTGCCCGCAAAGCTGTACAGCAGGTATTTCTCTGATGTGGCGGCAAAGGATGTGCAGGGTATTCTGGAAGAGGCTCTGGAACTGTATTTTGAGAGGAAGGGGGCGTGAATGGTGGAGGTCATACAGTATTACAATGTGAAGTTTTACCCGATGCTTAAGGATGAAAGGGAGCGCAGGTGGTTCTCCTTCTTGGAAAGGAGAATCATGGCAGGAGAGCGGATGGTCATGAAGGATATTTATGGGTGGTGTGTCAGCCATGGGGTACAGTACCGAACAAGGTTCTGCTACAGGCCGGATTTCCCGGTCAGGGCGAACCTCTGGAATTTCTATTCCTATCTGAGGGGGAAGATTGATATGGGGCGGGTCAGAAGGGAGGCTGCGGATGTTTAGTACAGAGGAACTGGCAGCCCTGGATTGTTCGTATTTTTCGGTCATCCGTGCGGATGCCTACGATGTGACCATAATGTCGAAGAATACTGGGCATGTCTGGTATATTCATAATCCGGAGTATCCGGAGCCGGGGGACTGCATTATATTCCATAAGCACCAGACATCCCACCCGTACCATAGGCACGGGAAAAGCAGAACGTTAAGGGGAGCGGTTCAGGGGATAAAGCGGCATGATGAATTCCAACTGAATGGGCGGATGCCGGTGAATCATAAAAAATAAGAAGAGGGCAGTAGCACTTGTGGAGTGTTGCTGCTCTTGTTTTTGTTTATTTATGTTATGGGCATTGAATCTTTCAATAAGTAGAGAAAGGCACTTGAAACTATTCGTCATCTCGAATATAATAGAGAGTAGTAAGTTGTGGATTGAACCGATGGAGGGGAATACATGGAATATATGACGTCAGCGGAGTTTGCTCAAAAGTGGAATATATCACAAAGGCGGGTTGCGGTTTATTGTAAGGAAGGCAGAATAGATGGCGCAACTTTGAAAGGGCGTATGTGGATGATACCATCTGATGCAAAAAAACCGGAGGATCCCCGAAGATGTGGAAACAGGACAGAAGATAAAAAATGACATAGACAGAAAAATACGGAGGTTTTGAGATGGCGACTGGTACAACGACAGTGGGATTTGAAGAAAAACTGTGGCTTGCAGCGGATAAACTGCGTTCTAACATGGATGCTGCCGAGTATAAGCATGTGGTGTTGGGACTGATTTTTTTGAAATATGTTTCTGATTCTTTTGAAGAGAAATACCAGCAGCTTGTGGCAGAAGGATATGGGGATGAGGAAGACCGGGATGAGTATTTGGCTGAAAATATCTTCTATGTGCCGAAAGAGGCGAGATGGAGCGAAATTCAGAAGCACGCTACAGGTACGGATATTGGAAGCGTGATTGACAGGGCAATGGAAGCGATTGAAAAGGAAAATGACTCACTGAAGGGGGTTCTCACGAAGAACTTTTCAAGGCCGGAACTGGATAAGACGCGGCTCGGTGAGTTGGTTACCTTATTTACAAATATTGAGGTGGGGTCTACCGCTGCGCAGGAGAGGGATACTCTGGGGCGGGTGTATGAATATTTCCTGAGTAAATTCGCAAGCGCAGAGGGAAAGCTTGGCGGGGAATTCTATACGCCTTCCTGTATCGTCCGCACATTGGTAGAGATGATAGAGCCGTTTGAGGGGCAGATTTTTGATCCGGCTTGCGGCAGTGGAGGGATGTTCTGCCAGTCGGCGCGGTTTGTCCGTGAGCATCAGGGAAACGTCAGGAATATTTCCATTTTTGGGCAGGAAAGTAATCCCACCACATGGAAGCTGGCAAAGATGAACCTTGCCATCAGGCAGTTGGAGGCAAATTTAGGAAAACACAATGCGGATTCCTTCCATGATGACCAGCATAAGACTTTGAAGGCAAATTATATATTGGCGAATCCGCCGTTTAATATCTCCGACTGGGGAGGGGAACGCCTGCAGGAGGATGTTCGCTGGAAGTATGGTATTCCCCCTGCTGGGAATGCGAATTTTGCATGGTTGCAGCACATGCTTCATCATTTGAGTCCGGCTGGTGGTGTTGCCGGGACTGTGTTGGCAAATGGTTCCCTGAGTTCCAATACCGGCAATGAGGGCGTTATTCGTAAGAATATGATAAACGATGATGTCATTGAATGTATTGTGGCGTTGCCGGGGCAGTTGTTCTATTCCACGGGTATTCCTGTATCTTTATGGATTATGAGGAAAGGGAAGACGAATGCGGCAAAGAGCAAGGTGCTGTTTATTGATGCCCGGAAAATGGGGAAGATGATTGATCGCCGAGTCAGGGAGTTGACGGAGGAGGATATCGGCATCATAGCGTCCATATACCAAAATTGGCGGCAGGGTAAAGAATATGAGGATAAGCAAGGGTTCTGTAAAGCGGCAGATCTGAAAGAGATAGCAGGGCAGGATTATGTCCTTACTCCTGGAAGGTATGTGGGGATTGAGGAACAAGAGGATGATGGGGAGCCGTTTGAAGAGAAGATGATGCGACTGACTTCGGAATTGTCTGTCATGTTTAAGGAATCTATAAAGTTACAGGATGAAATTAGGCAGAAGTTGGGGGCGATTGGATATGAAATCTGAGTGGACTGTGCGCTCTTTGGGAGAATTGGTGCAATTTATATCAGGTGGAACACCGAACAAAAAGAGATCTGATTACTGGAGGGGTAAAATTCCTTGGATAAGTGCAAAGACGTTGAAAAATGAGCAGATTACCACTTCGGATTTATTTATTTCTGAGGACGGATTAAACGCAGGAAGCAAAATGGCTCCTTGTGGAAGTATACTTTTGCTTACAAGAGGCAGTGGGCTTTTTAATGATATTCCAATCGGACTTGTTGGACAAGAGGTTGCATTTAATCAAGATATAAAATGCTTAAATTCTTGTTCGGAGGTCGAGAACAAGTTCATTTTTTACTGGCTTATTTCGCAGAAAAAATATCTTATGGCTAAAGTTGGAATAACAGGTATTGGGGCGGGGAAATTTGATTTGGATTTTCTCCAAAAACTTGAAGTTACTATCCCCAGTAAACAGGAAAGAGATCAAATTGTAGCTGTTGCGGATGTGCTAAGTGATAAAATCAAACTGAATCAAAAGATAAACGATAATTTACCTGCTTAGATGTCAAGTGTGGAAACATCCAGTTCGCCGGACATCAGACGGGGAAGTAAATAATCACGAATTTTTTGTAAGCGGCAAATCTCATCATAATTGTTGCGAATTATCGCATCCATAGGAGCAACTATTCTTTCAAATTCCTCGATTGTGTCATCTGATGGAATGAGAATAGGCATATCATTCAGCGAATTACGATTGATGGAGCCGAAAACCGTACCCTCACTGTTAAATACATCCAACCGTTTTTTGAGAGAAAACATCGTGTAGAGTACAAAGGATTGATGGTTGTTTTTGGAATGAATGGTAGCAAGACCTCGGCCAATACAACAATCAGTATGAGCGACATTGATGTCACCAACTGGCGCTCGCACGCTCATTAAGATATCATTTTTACGAGCCATTCGTTTCGGCTCGGTGGTGTAAAGACGGACAGTTGGGAACCTAAAGCCAAATTCAGCTCGGCCCTGGAAAAAAGTAGTGCCTCTGCCTTCCTCGTTATAGCTACTACCACTTGGAGATTGCCCCATAGTAATTTCAGCGATGTCACTTAAAGAACCGTCCGTCCAATCGGGATTAGGGCAATCGATAAACATTTGCTGATATAACGCTTGGGCTTGCTGCTGTAAATTATCGTTTATCTTTGGTTCATAATCCCTGTGAGTGGCAGGAATTAAAACTGGGGACAGCCACTCCGTAGCCTTTCTCTAAAAAAGAAGGAGAAAAGACTATGAAAGAAGAATTGATGAACAAGATTATTCAGGGGATGCTGATGCTTTTAGATAATGCACAAATGGGGCGTTTATTGGAAGTGTTGAATTGTGCATTATTTGGATACGAAATCCAAAAGACAGATTATACAAAGGATGAAAACATTGAACAAGAAAATATGAGGCTATTGGATGCCTTTATTGCTGCTAAAAATATAGAGGGGTGTTCTGAAAAATCATTGAAATATTATCGAGCTACAATAGAGGCGATGCTTACAGTTACAGGAAAAGGGGTTTTGCACATTACGACAGAGGATTTGAGGGAATACCTAACAAGTTATCAGGAAGAAAAGAAGTCAAGCAAGGTGACAATTGATAATATTCGGAGAATCCTGTCAAGTTTTTTTACATGGTTAGAGGATGAGGACTATATCTTAAAAAGTCCCGTTCGGCGGATACATAAGGTTAAGGCGGCGACCGTGGTAAAAGAAACATATTCTGATGAGGAACTGGAAGTTATGAAGGATGGGTGTGATAATTCGAGAGACTTAGCCTTGCTTGAAATGCTTGCATCAACAGGGATGCGCGTTGGGGAGTTGGTTCTCTTGAATAAGGAGGATATCAATTTTGAAGAGCGAGAGTGTATAGTGTTTGGTAAAGGTAGCAAAGAGCGTATTGTTTATTTTGATGCTGCTACGAAAATACATTTGCAGGAATATCTTAATAGCCGAACAGATGATAATGAAGCGTTATTTGTCTCATTAAAGGCACCCTATGATAGGCTGCAGATTGGGGGCATTGAGGTCAGGTTTAGGGCGTTGGGCGAGAAGCTGGATTTATCTAAAGTACACCCACATAAATTTAGGCGTACCCTTGCAACAACAGCTATTGATAAAGGAATGCCTATAGAGCAGTTACAGCGGTTACTTGGGCATCAACGAATTGATACCACATTACAGTATGCCATGGTTAAACAGAGTAATGTAAAATTGGCACATAGAAAATACATTGGATAGGAAGGTAATAAAATTGGTTGTTAAAATGATGGATATATGTTCTAAGATAGGAAGTGGAGCAACACCACGAGGCGGTAAAGAAGCCTATTGTGAAAAGGGTGTTTCTCTTATTCGCAGTCAAAATGTATTAGATTTTGAATTCTTGGAAAATGGATTGGCACATATAAACTTTGAACAAGCGCAAAGATTAAATAATGTAGAAGTTCAAAAAGGAGATATATTGCTCAATATAACTGGTGATTCTGTTGCAAGAGCATGTATGATGGAGGATGTTTTTTTACCAGCACGTGTAAACCAACATGTTGCAATCGTTCGAGGTGAGAAGAATAAGGTGCTTAACAGTTACTTGCTTTATTACCTGCAATTAATAAAGGAGAAGCTTTTACAGTTGGCATCTGCAGGAGCGACAAGAAATGCTCTTACAAAAGGGATGATCGAACAATTAGAATTGGATTTGCCGATATTGTCTGTTCAAGAGAAAATTGTTTCTGTATTGGATTTAATACAGAAAAAGATTGTTTTGAATCGGCGTATAAACGATAATTTAGAGCAGCAAGCCCATGCCTTCTTTCAAGCATTGTTTATTGATAACGCTGATCCTGAATGGGCAATAGGGACTATCAGCGATCTTGGTAAAGTTGTTGGAGGAAGTACACCTTCAAAATCCAAACCGGAATATTACACCGAAACTGGTATTGCATGGATAACACCGAAAGACCTGTCGATTAACAAGTCAAAGTTCATATCACATGGCGAAAATGACATTACAGAACTCGGCTTGAAGAATAGTAGTGCCACCCTTATGCCGGAAGGAACGGTTTTGTTCTCATCCCGTGCGCCTATCGGCTACATTGCTATTGCTACCGGTGAGGCAACAACCAATCAAGGCTTTAAGTCGATTGTCCCGAAGCCAGAGATTGGAACAGCTTTCGTGTACTACTTTTTGAAACACAATCTCCCGATTATTGAGGGTATGGCTTCTGGCTCAACTTTCAAAGAAGTTTCCGGCAGCACCATGAAAGGTGTTCCTGCTGTCATTCCTGACGCTGAAACTCTTGCAAGATTTAACGATTTCTGCGCTCCTATCTTTGCCCAACAAAAAATGTTAGAGGAACAGAACCAATCTTTATCTGCTTTGAGAGATAATTTGCTGCCCAGACTCATGTCCGGGGAGATTGATGTTTCCAACATCCAGCTTTAAGCCGCTAAATTATCGTTTATATGAGGAGAAACCTAATGCAGATAAGTGATATAAAGACTAATCATATTATACCTTTTGAGATAGAGGATATAAAGCTGATAAGGCTGTTTAGTTTTTTTCTGCATAAATCTCCTACGATTGACAGTAACACCGCTGCAATGATTGAAGTGGAAAGATTGGAGAGAAATTGGGGGAGATTTATTTCAGAATTTTCCAAAGATAGTTATGTGTTTTTAGCTTCGAATTGTTCTATAGAACGCTATATGGAGAAATATAAACTACATAATGAAGCAAATGTGAATAGGCGTAGCAAAGGGTTTGTATGTAAATATAAGGATAATGCTGAAAGAGATTACGAATGTGTTTTACGGCATATTCGCAATGCTATTGCACATAGCAATGTATATATGAATAATGCGGGTAATAGAAAATATCTTATTTTTGAAGATTTCAATAAAAGTAAAAATCAAAGCTCAATAATGTTATTATCCCAAGCGGATTTAACAAAATTAAAAAGAGAAATAATGAGATAGCGAAAAATATGTCTGAATTTTTGACGGAAGTAGATTACGGGAATTGCTTCAGAATATAGGTTACAGTCGCATTTATGGTCTCAACGTTGATAGGAATTTTGGCGTTTTTTATATGAGAACGATTTGTTAGCCATAATTGTTTTTTTATCATGCTTCTATTTGTGATGCGGAAGGAAGTTATTGTTTAGGCGAAGGAGGATTACCTTGGATAAGGAGCAATTGATTAAGCTTGCAGAAGAATTATATCAAGAGGCATTTGATGCGAATGCCTACTTTCTCATTATGCAGCAATATAGAGAAATGCAAAAGGAATATCTGCCTGAAATAAAACTGTCACCGGCATTCTATTCTGTGATTTATGAAGCACTTCAAAAGGCGTGCTTTATTGAACTTGCAAAATTATATGACAGAACAAATGGAGCGTATAGTGTTGGTACTATGCTCAATTTGTGCAAAGAAAATTTAGAATTCTTTTCGGAATACAGAGATACTATAGAAATTGAGGATGATGGAAGGAAATATGTTTTTCCGGTACCTTACCAGCATAGCCTTAAACCTGCGGAGGAATGCTTTTTCAAGGAAGAAGTCCGTGTTCAGAGAAATATTTATAAGGTATTCGATATTTCTTCAGCAGATACAGCCCCCGTTACAGTTGATTTGACTTTTAGCCAGTTTTTAGAGTTGTATCAAAAGAGATACTCTTCTTTGAGCAAGAAAAGGGAGAATATGTCGGAACAACGTAATAAGATATATGCACACAATGATGTAAAGGGTATATTTAATCCAGAAGAAGTATTAGAAAAAAATCCTCTTTTCTATACGGATATGCGAGAAATGATTGAATTTGCTTTAGATACGGCAGGGCTTATTGTTGGGGCTTTGACAGGAATATGTAAAGCCAGAAGTTACTCCAACATAGATGATTGGATAGGCACTTTGATGTTTGCCAGGCTTGGGCTGAAATATCAGGATTATGATCAAGAACAGAAAGAAAAAGTGTTTTGGAATGAGTTCCATTCTCGGGAGAGGGGCAATCAAAATGACAGGCTTCAGTAAATACGCACTGGAAACATCATCATGGTTTTGATAATCGTTATCTACATTTGCGGATAGCTGTTGCTTTTTGATGGCATAGAAAAACGAAAGAAGGATGCAATATCATGCTGATTAATGAAAATACTTTGGAGCAGGCGGTGATTGCGGAACTGCAGGAAAAAGGCTATGAATATCTCTATGGTCCTGATATTGACAGGGATTATCATGAAGTAATTTTGAGGGATTACTTTGAAGTTTCCATGTTTAAAATCAACCCGGGAATCACTGCGGATATTGTGGAGGAAGCTTATAAATTTATTAGGAATCTTGGACTGTTGAAGCTGGAGGATATGAATGCCGCTTTTCACAAGTATATTGTCGAGGGTGTTCCTGTGCCTTACCGTAGAAATGGTGAGCAGTCAACTTTTACGGTGAGGCTGCTTGATGTTGAAAATCCGGAAAGCAATGATTTTAAGGTTATCAATCAATACACCGTTATAGAATATAAAAATAAAAGGCCGGATGTGCTTATATTCATTAATGGGATTCCGATGGTACTGTTTGAACTGAAGAACATGACCAGTGAAGATGCCACGGTAGAGAATGCATATAAGCAAGTCAAAAACTATCAGCTTGATATACCTTCATTGTTTCATTACAATGCGTTTAATGTGATCAGTGATGGGCTTGATACCAGAATCGGAACGATAACATCAGATTTTACAAGATATATGGAATGGAAGTCCGAGAATGGGGAGAAGCCGGCCGAAGGCGGTGTGAATTATTTTACTACTCTTATTAACGGAGTCTTCCCGAAAATGCGGCTGCTTGATATTATCCGTAATTTTATTGTGTTCCAGAATAATGACGGTAGGACGGTAAAGATAATCGCAGGCTACCATCAATACTTTGCTGTCGGCAAGGCTGTGGAACGGACGAGAAAGGCATTGGAAGAGCAGAGCCACAAGGTTGGGGTTGTGTGGCATACACAGGGGAGCGGGAAGAGCCTGTCTATGGTTTTTTATACAGGCTGTGTCGTGATGAATCCGGAATTCAATAATCCGACTATTGTGGTTTTGACGGACAGAAATGATTTGGATAATCAGCTGTTTGGGACGTTCTGTGCCAGTTCTAAGCTTCTGCTCCGTCAGACACCACAGCATGCGGCGAGCCGGGAGCATCTGAAGGAATTGCTGAGAGTGAAAGCCGGGGGCATTATTTTTACCACTATACAGAAATTTGAGGAGAGCGGCGAGGTCTTAAGTGAACGTAACAATATCATATTCATGGCAGATGAGGCGCACAGGTCACAGTACGGCTTGGAAGGGAAGCTGGACAGGGGGACGGGTGAGTGGAAATACGGCATGGCAAAATATATGCGTGATTCCCTGCCGAATGCGACTTTCATTGGGTTTACGGGAACGCCTATTGATTTTGAGGACAAATCTACCGTAGAAGTGTTCGGAGATTATATAGATATCTACGATATGACGCAGGCGGTTGAGGATGGGGCGACAGTCCCGATTTATTATGAGAACCGTACTGCAAAAATAAAGCTGAATGAGGATCTGCTGAAGCAGATTGATGCGGAGTATGACAGGCTGGCAGAAGAGGCTTCGGAAACGGTGATTGAAAAGTCAAAATCTGACTTGTCTTCCATTGAGGCTATTGTCGGCTCAAAAGAACGCCTGGAATTGCTGGCTGATGATATAATCGCCCATTATGAGGACAGGCAGTATGTCCTGACAGGGAAAGCCATGGTTGTCTGCATGAAGCGCAGGATTGCCATTAACCTGTACCGTATCATTTTGGAGAAGCGCCCGGACTGGGATAAAAAGGTGAAGGTTGTCCTGACTGCCAGCAACCAGGATGACGAAGACTGGCATGATATTATTGGGAACAAGGCATACCGCGATGGGCTGATGACGGAATTCAAGGATGAAAAGAGTGATTTTAAAATTGCGGTTGTCGTGGACATGTGGCTGACAGGTTTTGATGTCCCGTCTATGGCTACCATGTATATTGATAAGCCGATGAAAGGGCATAACCTGATGCAGGCCATCGCCCGTGTCAACAGGGTATATAAGGACAAGGAAGCCGGTCTGATTGTTGATTATATCGGCATGGCGGCGGAACTGAAGAGTGCTTTGGGACGCTATACAAAGAGGGATCAGGATAAGGTGCCGGATTTGGGGCAGGCATATTCCGTCGCGGCTGCAAAGCTGGAGGTCATGAGGGATTTCTTTTATGGATTTGACTATTCAGAGTTTTTCGGGGAGTCAGATGCTGCCAGGCTTTCCGTTATTGCGGACGGTGTCAATTTCGCATTGGGATTTGAGGAAGAGGAAAAGAAGGATTATATCCGGGAGGCAACGGCTCTCAGCCAGGCAGAAACTTTATGCCGTAGTTTATTGGACATACAGACGAAACAGGAGATTGCGTTTTTTAAGAGTGTTAAGGCCGGATTGTGTAAATGCGGGGGCAGGGGCGGCATTACATCAAATGAGATTAATTCAAGGATTATGGTAATACTTGAACAGGCCATTGAGCAGGACGGCGTATACAATATCTTTGCGCAGGCGGGGGAAAAGAACCCGGAGATTTCCATCCTTTCTGATGAGTACATGGAGCAGATACGCAGGATGAAGCATAAGAATATTGCTGCGGAGATGCTGCGTAAGCTGTTGGAAGATAATATCCGTGTGTTTGCAAGGACGGGGGTCGTGAAGGCGCAGGTGTTTTCTGAAAAGATGCAGAAGCTTCTGAAGGCATATAATAACAGGATGGTAACGAATGTTGAGGTGATTGAAGAACTGCTGAACCTGTCAAAGGAGATGTCGGAGGCGTATCATGCAGGGGATGATAAGGGGTTGTCTACAGAGGAGCTGGCGTTCTATGATGCGCTGGCAGCGGATCCGGATGTGCTGCTTAAAATGGAAGACGATGTCCTTGTGCAGATTGCCCATGAGCTGACTGATTTGATACGCAGGAGCAGGACGGTGGACTGGGATAAGAAGGAATCTGCCAGGGCATACATGAGGACGCAGGTAAAGCATCTGCTGCGTAAATATGGTTATCCGCCGGAGAAAGCGCGTGGGGCTGTGGATATTGTGATTAAGCAGGCGGAATTGATGAGTGGGAATATCAGGCCGAAGGCGGAGGTTTATGAGTTTCAGGCTCAGGGCAGGGAGTTGAAAGTGGCAGAGGAGCCTGCGCCGTATACTGCGGAGCCTCGGTAGTTAACAGAAGCAAGGAAAGACTTGATGAAATTCTGCAATCGCCTTTTTGGGCATCAGTAAGAAAATCGTTGCGTAAGTTGCTGGAGAGCAATTAGTATGGAAAAAATTGGTTAACGGGAACTATAGATTGGTAAAAGCATTTAGACAAAGACATAGGGGTAAAAAATGGCAATACCAAAGATATCAGAACTGTATAGTTCAATATTGAATTTCTTAAGTGAAAATGGAGAAACTGCATTATACAAAATCCGCCAGGAGATGGCGCTGTCGTTTTATGTGCCGGATGAAGAGGCATTTGAAGACAGGGAGCAGCAGTATTCCATTTTTGAAAATCGCGTAAATTGTGCATGCTGGGATTTGTGCCATGCAGGCTTGATTGAGAGGACACAGATAGGTTTTTATGTGTTGTCCTCCAAGGGCAATGAGGCTGTAGGCAGGGATGACTATGTTGACAGGGATTATCTGTGGGGTGTGCCTGAGTTCCGGGATTATGCCATATCACGCAGAAGGGAGCTTAGCGTTAATCTGGATGACAGGAAAGGGGAAGATGGAGGGCAGGATAAGTGGGCTACCCATATTATACATAGGCAAAAGCCGGAGTTTGTCCTGGTAGAGCAACCCACCCTTATGCAGATTGCCAAATTGAAAAGGCAGGACACACGTTTTGCCAATATGATTGCATCAGGCTGTTTCTTATATGAGGGTGGGTGTATTAAGGAAGTTCCTCAGGAAGTGCGGATGCAGGATGTATCTTATCAGGATTTTAAGGATCAAAATCTGTTCCATGGGGCTGATAAC
>Ga0137308_102406_pt1 | contig 12652 bp, 13 predicted proteins | sample Inofrocosms_June_FD_97181 | JGI IMG/M metagenome (GOLD analysis project Ga0137308, IMG submission 97181) | Mouse cecal microbial communities from Vienna, Austria - N-Acetylneuraminic and N-Acetylglucosamine D2O microcosms_June | ecosystem: Host-associated > Mammals > Digestive system > Large...
AAGCGCTTTTCATACTCCCTTACAGCGTCCTCAAAAAACCGCTCCTTGATCTTTCCCACTGCCACCACGGTGATCCTCATTCCGAAAACTCCAGAATCATATCATACCACACAGCGCCGCCGTGAACCGACGCCGACACCCCAAGGCTTTTATACCCGAATCTTTCATAAAACCCAATAAGCCTGTCCTTGCAGGTAAGGATAAGCCCCTTGCACCCCCGCCTTCTGGCATCCTTGATCATATGCCTCATCAATTCTCCCGCAATCCCCCGATGCTGCCACTCCGGCGCCACATCCAGCCCGAAAATACTCTGATAGCATCCCTCCGGATCGTGGAGCGACGCGTCCTCAAACATCGCATCCCTTATGGTCCGCTCATCTGTCACAGCCCCATTAATAAATCCGATAATCGCTCCGTCCTTTTCCGCCACAAAAAAACTTTCAGGAAATCCTTCGATCCTTGCCCTGAAAGCCTCCTTCCCCGCAGCCTCTGCAGGCGGAAAACAGACCGCCTCCACCTGGGTCACCCTGTCCAGATCCTCCATGGTCACCTGTCTGATCCGGTCCGTCATTTCGCCACTCTCCTTTATCTGTTCTTCCTCGATATCGCCCTCTGCCGTCTCCTGCAAAAAACCAAACAGCCAAACCGAAAAGCTTTCATCATCCACATCCGCAGCAGACCGCTCTCCGTCTGCTCCCGTCTTCCTTACCCCTGGGCACGAAAATAATACCCCACGCCCCACTTCGTATGGACAAACTGCGGCGCGCTGGGACTTGGCTCGATCTTCTCCCGAAGCCTCCGCACATGCACGTCCACAGTCCGCACATCCCCGGAGTCCATGGCCTTGTTGCCCCACACATACCCAAGCAACGACTCCCTGCTGTACACCTTATTGGGATTGCAGGCCAAAAGCTCCAAAAGATCAAATTCCTTGGCCGTCAGGTTCATCTCCTTTTCACCTACAAACACCCTGCGGCTGTCCCTGTCAATCTTAAGGCTCCCTGCCGTGACAACCCGGTTCTCCGGCGCGCCGCCCCGCTTCCCTCTCTTGGAATTACGCCTTAAGATGGCCTTGATCCTGGCTTTCACCTCCAGGATATTAAACGGCTTCGTGATATAATCATCCGCCCCGTACTCTAACCCCAAGATCTTGTCCATATCGCCCCCCTTGGCGGTGAGCATGATAATAGGGACTTCCGAAAATTCCCGAATGCTCTGACACACCTCATACCCGTCCGCCTTGGGGAGCATCACATCCAGCAAAATCACATCATACTCCGTATCTCTGGCCTTATTGACCGCCTCTTCCCCATCATATGCGCAATCAACGTCCATCCCGTCCTGCTCCAAGCTGAACCGGATCCCTTTGACGATCAATTTCTCATCATCAACAACTAAAACTTTTGCCATAATCCCACCTCTTCCTAATTCCCTTGCCATGTAATGCTTCCCCTGTCTCTTCTTCCCTATACCGTGATGTCGTCTTTTATCTTCCGGAAAGCCGCTTCCTTGATCCCGGATATATTCATGACCTCTTCAATGGTCTGAAACGGCCCCTGTTCCTTTCGGTAGCGGATAATATCCTCCGCCTTGGCCTCCCCGATTCCCTTTAACGTCATCAGTTCCTCCTTTGTGGCCGTGTTAAGATTGATCTTCTTTGTTTGCCCTGGCTGATCCAAAGGGCCCTCACCGGTTTTATCCGGCGCCTGGATCCACGGATCGGTCCAAAACTTATGGCTGCCGCTTTCACTTTTGCCTGCTGCCAGACTCTCCCCTGTGTCCCCCAAAAAGTCCATCCAAACCTCTACATCCTCCCTGGACGGCACCGTGATCTTCATCCCGTCCGCCGTCTCCTGGGCCATGTTCAGATAATCCGCTGCCGCCTGGGGGGTAAATCCGCCCGCTGCCTCCACAGCCTGGAAGATCCGGCTCCCCGGCTCCATCTCATAGACGCCCGGACTCACCACTTCCCCGCAAATATGTACATAGAAACGGACCGATCCTGTCTGCCAAGGCGGCGGCTCCTCCCCGGATCCCACCTCCGGTTCATCGAAAGATTCCTCTTCCGCCTCCGTCTTCGCCCACATCAGTCCGTTCTGTACGCCTGCCTCCTGGGATGTCTCCTGATCCTGCAGATCCATCACCAAAGCCTGGCCGTCCAAATCCACCTGGTCTGTCCCTTTGCCGCAGCTATAACATATGCCTGCGCTCATCATACATATGACAGTCAGCAAATACTTTATCCTTTGTTTTTTCATGGTGATCCTCCTCTTATACTCATTTTTTGGAGAATACCATCTTCAGCCTACCTCTATTCTAACCATTTCCCCGATTAAATACAAGCACATTTTTCGGTTAATATCGAAAAATGACGATTCCTGCCACAGCCACTGCGGCGCCGATAAGTTTCTTCCATTCCAGCCCCGCTTTTTCCACGCCAAACAGCCCCAGCACTTCAATGGCATAAGCCACGATTATCTGGGCCACCACAATAAGCAGCGCCGATCTGGCTGGCCCCAGGCTTCCCACGCTTTTGATCACCGTGTAGGTGATCAGCGCTCCTATGACGCCTCCCGTCAGCATGTACCAGGGCTGTACCTGCCCCAGTCCGCTTATCTGCTCCCTTCCGGTACACATCCACATCACAAGGCACGTTAAAAAAGCGGTCAATTGCACCCACCCGGAGGAGACCCAGATACTGGTCTGCTTGGTCACCTCCGTGTTAAACACTCCCTGAATACTCATCAGCGCGCCGGAGACCAACGCGATCACAATACCCCACATGGCATGTAAACTCCTTTCTTTGCCTCAACGAGCCAGACATCCTCAAAGCCCAAAGCCCGGCCAAAGAGCTGCCTGTCACATCTCTGATGCAGATATTGTCCCTAACCTGCTTCATTTTTATTCACTCGATTGCAGTGCCGCAGAAGAAAAGGAGGCAGGCGCCTGATGACTATGCCATCCGGCGTCTGCCTTCCTTTTTTCTTCAACCCATTTCTCTGACACGGTATCTAATTCCATAGGTCAACCTGAAACATGCTCGCCCCCTTGCTTATATCCGGCCGCCTGCGCCAGATGTTTCGCCAGCACAGCCGTAGTCACCGCACCCACGCCTCCCGGCACAGGAGTAGCCATGGACGCCTTTTCCTGGATACTGTCAAAGTCCACATCCCCGCACAGTTTCCCGTTCTCATCCACATTGATCCCCACATCGATCACAATGGCCCCCGGGCCCACATGATCGCTGTTTATCATCTTGGCCCGCCCGGCCGCTGCCACCAGAATCTCCCCTTCCCGGCAAGTTCCCGACAGATCTTTTGTCCTAGTATGGCACACCGTAACCGTGGCGTTTTCCTTCATAAGCAGCATGGCCAAAGGTTTTCCCACCACCATACTGCGCCCTACGATAACCGCCCGCTTTCCTGCCATCTCAATATCATTGGCTTTCAGCACCTCCACCACAGCCTCCGCCGTGCAGGGGGCAAATCCCGACGGATCCCCTGAAAACACCTTTGCGATATTGACGGGAGAAATGCCGTCCACATCCTTATCCGGACAGATCATCTCCTCAATGGTCTTTTCGCATATCTGCCGCGGAAGGGGCCGCAGGACCAAAATCCCGTGGATCTGGGGGTCATCGTTGATCTCCCGAAACCGTTCTTTAAATTCCTCATTGGCAATATCCTGGGGAAAAACGCAGGACTGGACCTCCAGGCCGAAAGCGCGCATCTTTTTCACGGCTCCCCGCTCATAGGACAGATCATCGGGCCTCTCTCCCACCCGGACAATGGCCAGTCTGGGGATGGTTCCTTCCAGACTGCCCGCCAATTCCTGAACCTGTTCCTTAATCTTTGCAGATACCTCTGATCCTTTTAATGTGATCATATGCTCTGATCCCCTTTCAGTCTGTTCAGCACCTTGCCGTAGATCTCATCCGCCAGCATAGCTCCCCGCTCCAGCGCTGCGGCTGCCCTGTCGTTGATCTCCCTGGCTTTATCCCTGTCAGCCATGGACTTTGTGTTAATATAAACATTCATCACCGCTCCCGTCACTGCGGTCCTGGCAAACTGCGCCGCCACCCCCACGTCGCTGACAGCCATAGCGCTGCCCTTTTGTTCCAGCTCCTGCAAGATCCCAAGACTCTCCACCGCCAACTCCATAACCTTCACAGGCACCAGACTGGCCGCCAAAAGATTAACCTCCATAACCTTTGCCTTGTGATCTTTCTCCTCTTTGGTCCCTGCCGGAAGCCCATATGCCGCTGCCAAAGGCGCAAATACTTTCGCGTCCTCATCCGCCAGCTCCATCATCTCACGCTGCATACTGGTCAGCCGCTCCATCATGGAGACCACCTCTGCCTCCACCTGGGCGTATTTCTTCTTCCCCACAGTCAGATTGCCCACCATAAGCCCCAGGGCAGTCCCCAAAGCCCCGGCCAGAGCCGACGCTCCGCCGCCGCCGGGAACCGGCTGTTTAGAAGATAACGCGTCTAAAAACTCACTGATCGTCTGCTGTTTCGTCATAACCACTTCATTCCCTCCTTCTGGGCTCTGTCGTTTCCTTTTGGGCTTTAGAAAAACGGTTCTTGCTCTTTATAATTTAAGATACTCCAGATCACCCTGTAGCTGGCCCAAATCGACAGCCCATACCCCAGCACAAGATTCATATAAAACCCGCCCCAGGACTGTGTCTCTGTCATAAGTTCCCCAAAATTCATCACCACATACCAGATGGTATCAAAACTGGCATCCAGCTCAAAAAACGCCCGGCACAGCGCAATGACATATTCCAGCCCATTGGCAAAAAATATCATAAAGGCCGTTATGATAAGAGACATCACCGCTCCCTTTTTATCCAGCCTTCCTGACAGGACTTCGTATCCTTTCAAAGCGCATTTTAACATCACGAACCCGACAAAGCCGGCGATAAATCCCACAAAACTGATCAGGAGCCAAAGTCCCACGCCAAGGAGGGAGCCGCCTATGGCTCCCAAAATCCCTAAAAACACATTGCTCTTTTTCACAGGTTCCAGTCTTACGCCGGCGCCTGCAGACGCTCCTTTTGCCGGCTGGCCGTCCCGGCGCCTTTCATCGCCCCAGACAGAAGAATCATAAGTCCTGCCGTAATCCGTACCATAGGAGGAAGCATCATGAGCCCTGTCATAACCGGTATTCTGCCACATGGCTGCCTGCCTCATGGCTTCTTTCTCCCGCTCCTGCAAAAGCCCTATGTTCTTTCGCCTCTTAATATTCACAATCAGCAAAAAGATCCCGATGCCGCTAAAGACAAGACCAAACAGTCCGCAACCTGTCCCCATCGCAAAGTCGGCCCCTCCCATAGGCTTTTTGGTAGTATCCAAAAAGCTGACGCCTATGAGATCCTCAAAATCATCCTCCGAAACCACCTCATCGTCATACAGAATATTCAGACTTTCAATGGCAAACTCCCGGATATCGTCTTCAATAGGCGCCGCCACTCCCCGCAGCAAAAAAGACTCCGGCATCTGGGCTCCCTCTACGTACAGCGCGTCCCTGTAAGGCTGAAATCCCTCCAGACTGCCTTCCATCTTCACAATCATAGGAACCCCTGTCTGGCCAAAGGCGAAACAGTAATGACAGGTTTCCTTAAAATCCACCGCAAATTCCTCTGACAGCCCGGTCATATTCCAGCACTTATAAGAATTTTGGATCTTACCGCCATCCGCCCAGGGGTCAAACCACACTTCCCGCTGCTGCGCCCTAAGGGCCTGCCCCCAAGCGTCCAGAAAGAAAAACCACCCGGCCAGCGCAATGCTTAAGGAAAGGCCAAGGACCAGGGCCGAGGACACGATTCCCCATGTGGTCCTGCGCTTCTGCTTCTCATAACTGTCTGCCGGACTCATAATGTCTCACCCAATTTTTCGATCATCTCGTCCACATCCTGTTTCGTGATCACCAGCGGCGGAACGAACCGGATCACATGGGTCCCGGCGCTGATAAGCACCAAATGCTGTTCCAGCAGCGCCTTTTTCACCATATCACCTACAGGCCGGTCAAACTCCAGCCCCTGCATCAGTCCCTTGCCCCGGTGTCCCACCACGCAATCATGGCTATGGGCAAATCCCTCCAGCTTCTCCCACAGATAGGCTCCTACGGTCCTTACGTGCTCTGTCATCTTCCTCTCCTCAAACAGCCGCAGCACCGTATCCGCCGCCGCGCACACAAAAGGATTGCCTCCGTAGGTAGTTCCATGGTCCCCGGGCTTCATGGCGCATGCCGCTTTGCCCTGTGCCAAAAACGCCCCCACCGGCACGCCGTTGCCCAGAGCCTTGGCCACGGTCATTACATCCGGCTTCACGCCGTACTCCTGCCACGCAAACATAAATCCGGTACGTCCCATGCCGCACTGGATCTCATCCAGCATAAGGAGCATGTCATGGTCATCGCACAGAGCTCTCACACCCTTTAAAAATTCCTCCGAAGCCGGATAAATGCCGCCCTCCCCCTGGATGGTCTCCATAAGGACGGCGCAGGTATTCTCATTGATCAGCTCTTTCACGCTGTTTAAGTCATTAAAATCCGCAAATTTGATCCCCGGCAGCAGGGGCGCAAACGGTTCCTGATAATGGTCATTGCCTGTAACGGAAAGAGCCCCCAGGCTTCTCCCATGGAACGAATGCCTCATGGCAATGATCTCATGGCCCCCGTGGCCGTCCCGGTTAAACGCGCAGCGCTTGGCGATCTTGATCGCTCCCTCAACGGCCTCGGTGCCGCTGTTGGTAAAAAACACCTTCTCCATTCCGGACGCCTTCAAAAGCTTTTCCCCGGCATCAATGGCAGGCTGGTTGTAAAACAGATTGGAAATATGCAGCAGTCTTTCTGCCTGCTCCTTCAATACCCTTGTGTACTCCGGATCGTTGTATCCCAGCCCTGCCACGGCAATACCCGCCCCGAAATCCAGGTATTCCGTTCCCTGGGAATCGTACAGATGGACACCCTCCCCCCGCTCAAATATGACGGGAAAGCGGTTATACGTCTTGTAAAGCACCTGTTCTGCCCTGTCAACGGCCTTGTTCTTCTCCAGTTCCTTCCCCTCACTTCCCATGATAATAACGCTCCTCCTTCGAATTTAAAATCGCCGTGCCAATCCCCTTATTGGTAAAGATCTCCAAAAGAAGGCAGTGGGGGATCCTTCCGTCCAGAATATGCACCCTGGACACCCCGTCTTTAATAGCATCCACGCAGTTCTGCAGCTTCGGCAGCATCCCGCCTCCCAGCGCTCCGCTGTCCACAAACGCCTGGGCCTCCCCCACTTCCATCTCAGAGATCAGGGTCTCCTTCTTCTCAAAATCCCGGTACAGCCCCTCCACGTCTGTCAGAAAAGCCAGCTTCTCCGCCTTCACCGCCCTGGCAATGGCGCACGCCGCGTCGTCCGCGTTAATATTATAACTTAAATAATTATCGTCAAATCCAATAGGGCAGATAATGGGAAGGAAATCCTTTTCCAGCAGATCGTAGATCACCTTGGGATTCACCTCCTTAATATCCCCCACAAACCCGATATCCTCGCCGCCTGCGTACTTTTTGTCGCACTTAAGCATCATGCCGTCCTTGCCGCTGATGCCCACCGCCTTGACGCCCAGCTCATTCACCAGCTGCACCAGGCTTTTGTTCACCCGGTTAAGCACCATCTCCGCAATTTCCATGGTAGGCTCATCCGTAACCCGAAGCCCATTTACAAACCTGGGCTCCATGCCAACCTTATGTACCCACTGGCTGATCTCCTTGCCGCCTCCGTGGACAATGATGGGCTTAAACCCAACCAGCTTCAAAAGCACCACATCCTGAATCACATGGCGTTTCAAATTCTCATCCACCATAGCGCTTCCGCCGTATTTTACCACAATAATTCTACGGTTGAACCGCTGTATATACGGAAGCGCCTCAATAAGCACTTCCGCCTTCTGCATAATCGCCGGATCTAAATTCATCTCTCTTTTCCTCCCTCTCCGTCTGTCCCTTTCTCTGTTCCATCGGCCTTGCCATACGCCGCTTACGCCTCCGCAGCCGTCTCCCTGTTCCAGGGGCCGTTTTGCCCTTTACGACCGGTAGTCCGCATTGATCTTCACATAATCATAAGTCAGATCGCACCCCCAGGCCACAGCTTGGGCGTCTCCCATCTTTATATCCGCCACAGCCTTCACCTCCGGCTGGGAAAGGATCTTAGTGGCCTCCTCCTCGCTGTAATCCACCGCCACTCCATTTTCAATGATCTGCAATTTCCCTGCCTTGCTCTCAAAGAACAGATCCACCTGTTCCGGGTCAAATTGCGCCCCCGAATACCCCATAGCGCAGAGGATCCGCCCCCAATTGGCGTCATGTCCGAAAATCGCCGCCTTGGTCAGGCTGGAAGTGATCACTGACTTGGCCAGAGTCACCGCCTGTTCCTTGCTCTCTGCTCCCACAATTTTCACCTCAAACAGAGCCGTACACCCTTCCCCGTCCCCTGCAATCATCTTTGCCAGAGTCTCATTGACCTGATGGAGAGCAGCCTTAAACGCCTCATAATCCTGGTTCTTCGACCTGATCTCCGGATTCCCCGCCATGCCGTTGGCCAAAAGCAGCACCGTGTCATTGGTGGAAGTATCCCCGTCTACGGACACCATATTGTAAGTGTCTTTCACATCCTCACTGAGGGCAGCCTGGAGCATCTCCTTAGAAATAGCCGCGTCCGTGGTAAGAAATCCCAGCATGGTACACATATTGGGATGGATCATCCCCGAACCCTTGCACATGCCCCCGATGGTCACCGTCTTTCCTCCCAGCTCCACCGCAACCGCCGCCTCTTTTTTCCTGGTGTCCGTAGTCATGATGGCCTTGGCCGACGCCGTCCCGCTTTCAAGGCTCCCATCCAGTTTCGGAGCCATAGCCTTAACCCCTGCCGAGATCCGGTCTATGGGAAGCTGCATCCCGATCACCCCTGTGGAAGCCACCAGCACCGAGTCCTCCCCAATCCCCAGAACCTTAGCCGCCGCCTCTGCCGTCTCTTTACAGTATCCGTATCCCTCCGCCCCCGTGCAGGCATTGGCAATCCCCGCATTGATCACCACTGCCTGGGCCACAGGCTTGTTATACACAAGATCCTGGTCCCACTTTACCGGAGCCGCCTTCACCACATTGGTGGTAAATGTCCCCGCCGCCACGCAGGGAACCTCACTGTAGATCAATGCCATATCCTGTCTGTCCTTATACTTAATGCCTGCCGCCGTTGACGCGGACTGAAATCCTTTTGCAGCCGTAACGCCGCCTTCAATTATATTAACGCTCATGATCGTTCCCTCCTGGTTTGATTTTGCTCTTCTTACGGAAACACCGGCACCAGTCTAAGTCCCGCATCCTCCGGCAGCCCAAACATCAGGTTCATATTCTGCACCGCCTGCCCTGCGGCGCCCTTTACCATATTATCCATAGCCCCCATGATGATCATACGTCCGGTCCTCTCATCAATCTTAAAATTCACATCCACAAAATTGCTCCCCTCCACCCATCGGGTCTGAGGACACACATCTTTTTCCAAAACTCGCACAAACCGCTCCGCTCCATAATACTTATCATACACTGCTTTTACCTGATCATAAGACACGTTCTTTACTAAGGAAGCGTAAGCCGTGATCAAGATCCCCCTGTTCATAGGGATCAAATGAGGCGTAAAATTCAGCGTCACCGGCTTGCCCGCCCCGTAAGACAGCTGCTCCTCGATCTCCGGCGTATGCCTGTGGCCGGCTACCCCGTAAGCCTTGCAGCTCTCATTGACCTCACAGTACAGATTATCCACCTTAGCCCCTCTTCCGGCCCCGGATACCCCGGACTTGGCGTCAATGATCAAGGTGTCCGTGTCAATAAGCCCTTCTTTAACCAGAGGATAGATGGCCAATGTGGAACAGGTAGGATAACACCCCGGATTGGCCACCAGCCTGGCCTTCTTAATATCTTCCCGGTTCAGTTCCGGCAGCCCGTACACGGCCTCCCCGATAAACTGCGGCGACGGGTGCGTAAGCTTGTACCACTTCTCATACACCGCCACATCCTTAATCCGAAAATCCGCGCTCAAATCAATCACCTTTGTTTTCGACAACAGTTCCTCATTGACAAGAGACGCGCACAAACCCTGGGGGGTGGCCGTAAAAATCACATCCGCAATCTCAGCCAGCCTCTCCATATTCTCTTCCATGCACACATCATCCACAATCTGAAACATATTCTGATAAACAGAGGCATACTTCTGGTCCACATAGCTTTTGGAGCCAAACCATTTAATCTCCACATCATCCCTCTGCAGCAAAATCCGTGCCAGTTCCCCTCCCGCATATCCGGTGGAACCGATAATCCCAACTTTGATCATATTCTTATCTCCTCGGTCTTCGCCAATGCTCTTCAATATGGTGTCTCCTTATTATAGTAGGTTTTTCCTCTGTTGAAAAGTGGCTTTTTCTACAATAATATTTTATAATTATACATTATATTTGCATATTATGCAACATGTCATTCCAAGCCCGTCATCTGTCCCTTCCCATTCAGCCTTTCCTTTATACATAAAGCCTTTCCCTCATAATAAAACCCTGCTTTTACCAAAAAAGCCGCAAGACAGCAACCCCCTTCCCCTCCATGGAAAACATCCGGCTCTGCATAATATACATTAATTCTAATTTTTATTCATTTACATCTTGCATTTTTTCTCAATATGGTTTATAGTAATGAAAGTCTAAAAATGAATGTTTCAGCATCCACTATACAGCTTACTAATTATTAAAATTTCAGGAGGATACCAATTATGAAAGAGAAAGTAGTATTAGCCTATTCCGGCGGCCTTGACACCACGGCCATTATCCCGTGGTTAAAAGAACATTTTGACTATGAAGTGATCTGCTGCTGCATCGACTGCGGCCAGGGAAGCGAGCTGGACGGGCTGGAAGAGCGGGCCAAATTATCCGGCGCTTCCAAATTATACATCGAAGACCTGGTAGACGATTTCTGCGACAACTATATTGTCCCCTGCGTCCAGGCAGGCGCCGTGTATGAGAACAAATACCTGTTAGGCACCTCCATGGCCCGTCCCGCCATCGCCAAGCGGCTGGTGGAGATTGCCCGCAAGGAAGGGGCATCCGCCATCTGCCACGGAGCCACCGGCAAAGGCAATGATCAGATCCGCTTCGAGCTTGGCATTAAGGCCCTGGCTCCCGACTTAAAGATCATCGCTCCCTGGCGTATGACCGACATCTGGACCATGCAGTCCCGGGAGGACGAGATTGCGTACTGCAAACAGCACGGCATTGACCTTCCTTTCTCCGCGGACAGCAGCTACAGCCGGGACCGCAACTTATGGCACATCAGCCATGAGGGACTGGAACTGGAAGACCCGGCCAGCGAGCCCAACTACGACCATCTCCTGGTTCTGGGCGTAACCCCGGAGAAGGCTCCGGATGAGGGTGAGTACGTGACCATGGCCTTTGAAAAGGGCATCCCCGTCAGCGTCAACGGCCAGAAGATGAAAGTTTCCGACATCATCCGCAAACTTAACGAGCTGGGCGGCAAACACGGCATCGGCATCATCGATATCGTGGAAAACCGGGTGGTGGGCATGAAGTCCCGGGGCGTGTACGAGACTCCCGGCGGAACCATTCTTATGGAAGCCCACCAGCAGCTGGAAGAGCTGGTATTAGACCGGGCCACCATGGAGACCAAGAAAGACATGGGCAACAAGATGGCCCAGATCGTATATGAAGGGAAATGGTTCACTCCCCTGCGGGAAGCTGTCCAGGCATTTGTGGAATCCACCCAGCAGTATGTGACCGGAGAGGTAAAATTCAAGCTTTACAAAGGCAACATCATCAAGGCCGGAACCACCTCACCTTACTCCCTGTACAGCGAGTCCCTGGCCTCCTTCACCACCGGAGAGTTATATGACCATCACGACGCCGACGGATTTATCACTTTGTTTGGACTTCCGTTAAAGGTGCGGGCTATGAAGATGGCTGAAGCCGAGAAGTAATAGAATTAATAAAAGGGGTCCTCTCTTGACAGATAAAAGAGAGGACCCCTTTGTTTTTGGAAATATTCCTTAACTCAAATTCAGCTCTTTAAGCTTTTCCTGAAACTCCTCCACAGTCATATGCTTTCTGACGGCGGCTGTCTCCATGGACAACAGGCCGTCACGGATCAATTCCTGCATATTTTTAAACTCGCCATGCTCCACCAACAATTGTCCCAGCAACGTCACAGTCATCATCTCCTTTACTTTTTTGATCTCATCATTCGTCAGAACCTTCATAGCCAAGGCATACAACACCGACTGCATCGGCACATCTGTCCCTTATCCACATACTCCTGCTCTCTTTGCAAGATCCCAAGACTTCTCTTCACCCTAATCTCCTGGCTCATCTCACCATCCATCAACGAAGTCAAAAGTACGTTCAGCAGTTCCTTCCTCTCCAGTCTTTCCCCTGCTTTCTGCTTCTCCTCCAGCGCCTGGACGATGTCATCCGCATTGTAATCCTTCATCCGGATAACCTCTACCCGATACGTACTTTTCCCCTGTACCAAACAGCTTTTTATGACCTTTGTTTTTGCTGTACACACCACATAGGTACTCACATCAACCCCATACTTGTAACTGA